>VOFJ01001793.1_pt1 | contig 41278 bp, 77 predicted proteins | sample 5384081 | NCBI WGS metagenome assembly VOFJ01 (sample SAMN12384729, study PRJNA508395) | human gut metagenome | isolation source: healthy gut I | host: Homo sapiens
AATATCGAGCTGCTGCAAATTCAAGAATTTTCTGCGTGGAGGGCTATAAGATTTCAGAATGATGTTGCAACACCATTTCCAATTCAAAGAGGAACGGTTATTCCACTTGATAAAGATACATTTTTAATCTGGACACATGGAAGTGTTCAGCATGATGAATTGGCTGGAAAAAATTTGAATTATTACAAAAATGGTAGAGGAATACCTGCACCATTATTGGTAAAAAAGATTTATGGGAAAATCATCGGCTCTGGAATTGGTCAATGAAATTTAATGCTTACTAAAATGAATTGGAATAGTGGGGACGGATTATACAAAATATTGCCTGTAACGCTGGATTTTGCTAAGGCATTGTCCCGTGTTGCTAAGCAAGACTTAGTGGTCTATGATAGACCGTATAATTTTAGATATTTTATGTAAGGATTGTCAATAATCAAGAATGAAATCGGTTTAAAGGAGTGACTCTGAATGATAGATATATATACAGAATAAAAAAGATTCAAAAGATTGGATACTTCAAAACGATTTGTATTTCAATTTAAATACAAGTAATGAAGAAATGTCCTCAAATGAAATAAATCTCATTCAGCAAGTAGATGAGGCGAAGTTGACACCAGATAAGCATATTGAAACAAAATATGGTTTAGGTACAATCCGTAATTTGTCATCTGGCTGCAAGACATTACTTAATATTGTAAAGCATCCTGATAAGGTGGTGAATGTAGAAGAATGTGGTCCGAATGTGCTTAATATCATTTTTACTATGGATAATATAAAGATTTATATGTCCAGACCAACGCTTTTTTGATATTCCGAATGATGTGCAAATCAGATTCAACGATTCTGATATAGTGACCGGAGGGAGAGGATATAATGCCTGGTGGGGCAAGGAGTATGAAAGGAGAGAAGCAGATGATTTATAAGAATATTACATTTAAAGCAGATCGATTTTCATACAATCTGGAATTTGACGATAGAATAACTCTTGTTGGTGGAAAATAGCGGTACCGGTAAAACAGTGCTTTATGAAATGTTAGAAGATCTACGATTAACTAATGAATACAAAGCTATAAAATTGTTTAATTACAAATCAGATAATTTCTCAGAATCGATTGAACAGTGCAGAGATAGTTTTATTGTAGTCGATAATGCAGATAATTTGATTAATGATGAGGTCAGATGTTTTATTAATTTTGAGCCGTCGAATCAATATATGCTTTTCCTACGAAATTGCGACGGACTAAATGTATCTGATAAGAGCTTTTAAGGTGTTGAAGTTTGACAATAATAGGATAACACTGGAAGAGGAGTTGTGATATGAAGTATTTATGGACAGAAGATACCGGCGCAGGACTTCACTTCTGGAAATTGGTTAACCAACTTTTTCTTTAATGATGCACTTGTTGTCGAAAGTAAAGAAAGCAATCAGGGCTTATTGGATGCATTGGCAGAGATAGATATGAAAGAGGACGATAAGTATTATATTTCGTTTGACTATGTGGTTGATAATCAGGATATTCGTAATAAGTATCGTATGTTGAAATCAATAACAGATAAGGCAGAAGGAAAGATTATCATTCTGGATATGATTTGTTTTGAATATCTGATTCTTGCTTTTGATAAGCTAGTGGCATGGACAGGCACCGGAAAGACAGATAAAATCAAGATTCGTGAAGAGGCGTTATCAGCAATTGAGGATCATAGAATCAACTTGTCAAAGATTGATGATGAGAAGACATTACAGTACTTGGCAGGTTTTAAGAGATACTCTATAGAGCGTGTGATGAAATCATTGGTGGGTGAATTTACACAAAACGAGAAGTATCCGTTAAGGGGGGACTTATGGGCGAGTGTTGGTATAAGGATTGTTGTGTGTCGGAACATCCGGATAATCTGAGGTGTGGTAAGCCGGAGATTGAGGATGGGAATGAGAAGATGAGGATGTTGATACAGTCGGAAAAAGTGCAGAAAATAATTGGAGAAGTCATTATTTAAATTATATCTACTAACAATTGACAGTTGTATTGTAAAAAAAAAGGAAGAATATAAAATGATGGATAGAGCGTTACGATTGATTTAGCAAGTTTTAGCAGAGGTGGCTATATGTCAGATTTTGAAAAAAATATGATTATCAGGAAATTATGGTAGAAGATATTTCGCAGATATATCAAATTGCAAATGATTATAATTCGTTCTATGATTTACCAAGATCAGGTAGAGGTGACCCAGGTGATGAACGAACTTACTTACAAGCATTTTATAGAGGACAAAGCGATTCTTCTTGGAAAATTACTCCAAGTATATGTAGAGATACATCTGTGGATGAGAGTATACTAGAATCTGGAGATTTACTATTTGAAGTAATGGCATATAATCAACATTATATACATGCTACAAGATTAATTGACTTTACAATGGATATAAATGTAGCATTGTTTTTTGCTTGTTGTGAAAATATTGAAAAAAGATGCGGCTATATTTATATGGTCTTATTCTCCGTATGATCCTAAATGGACAAGGACAAAGATACAGTGTGAACTGGTTAATGTTAAAAAGCAACGTATAAGTGTAAGTGAATATGCAGAGATACTTTTGCTGAAATATCCGGAATTGAAAGACAATTATACTTATAAAAAAAGGATTTCTATACTGATTTAGTTTCTTATTTGACCATGGCTTTATGATTATGCAACCACGTAATCCGTATTTGGAAAATATGAGGATACAAAGACAAAAAAAGGGTGTTTATATGTTTGTGGTGTGAAATTTGAAACTCCGATTGATAAAATGAGAACAAGTATTAATGCGGGGGGGATAATATATTATGCCCACATGAGCCGGAAGCTCCTAAAGAATTGTACGGAGGTAAATTTTTGGTAAAGCTTGTTATTCCTGCCAAATTAAAAAAAAATATGATAATGATGCAATTGGAAGAAAAGGCAATTACAAAAAAGAATCTTTGTTACCTATGTGATGTAAAACTGGCACTTACTTAATGTAGAAGGATGGTGGGCATTATGGACATAAAGCAGCTAATCGGAGAAGCCACCGATTACGATAAAAAAGGTTGCACTTGAGACAAAGAAACCCAAAAGCTGGTGCAAGAGTATCAGTGCATTTGCAAATTGCTATGGTGGTAAGCTGGTATTTGGTGTGGCAAATGATGAAGAATTGGTTGGCCTTTCGGATGCTAAAAGGTGATGCAGAGAAAATCAGTGAGATAATTAAAACACACCTTAATCCAATACCAGAGTTTAAGCTTTCATTTGAAAAAGATAATGACAAGACATTTGTTATCGTAGAAGTTATGAAAGGGCAGCAGACACCATACTATTATGAAGGCGATGGACAACTTATTGCGTTTATGCGTATTGGAAATGAAAGTGTTCCAGCAACACCTTCACAGTTAAGAGAGCTGGTACTTCGTGGGAGCGGTGAAAGTTATGATAGCTTGAAATCAAGATATGATTTTGACAATATGTCATTTACAAAATTGAAATCAGTATATAAGCAGAGAACAGGAAATACATTTGAAGACACAGATTATGAATCTTTTGGTTTGATTGATGAAAAAGGAAATCTGACGAATGCAGGAGCACTTCTGGCGGACGAATCTCCGGTTCATCACTCCAGATTATTTTGTACAAGGTGGAATGGACTTACAAAGGCATCTGGTATAGTAGATGCACTTGATGATAAGGAATATACGGGAAGTCTTGTTACATTATTACAAGATGGAACTGATTTTGTGAGAAATAACTCTAAGAAAGCATGGCGTAAGGTTGATGACGGCAGAATGGAAATGCCTGATTATCCAGATAGGGCAGTGCTTGAATGTGTAGTAAATGCATTAATTCATAGAAACTGTCTGGAGATAGGTAGTGAAGTTCATATAGATATGTTCGATGATGGAATTGAAAAATATTCACCGGGTGGAATGGTAAGTGGAATATCTCTAGAGGGAAAAGATTTATTGAAAATTCCATCAAAGCGAAGAAATCCGATATTAGCTGATATATTAAGCCGTTTAAAATATATGGAGTGTAGAGGTAGTGGATTTAAGAAGATATTGGCGGATTACGAGGGATAAGTAGAATTTGTTGAGACCAAGATGCCAGTCTTTGATGCAGATAATGATGATTTTACATTGACTCTATATAATCTGAATTATGGACATAATTATATTATGAATGTAAATGATACTAGGAATGGCACTCAAGATGGCACTCAAGATGGCATCCAAGATGGCACTCAAGACAAATTGCAGAAACAAATCTTTGATATGATAGAAGAAAATCCTCAAATTTCCACATCAGAAATCGCAGCAAAGTTAGGTGTTGGTGTAAGGACTGTGAAGAGAAGAATTAAACAAATGACGAATATTGTATATGTCGGAAGTGGGTATAGTGGTCACTGGGAGATTAAAGGGGAGTAAGCAGGCATATTTTATGGCAAAGAATCCAATGTGATAGGGCGAGATGTTGTGTTGTTTATGGAAGAAGCGCATTCATTGACTCCAGAGTTTAATTCAGTTGTAGTCAAAGATGATAATTCTCATGCGAATGGCACTGCAAAAGTTATTTTGCAAGGTAGAAAGTACGGACTTGGTTGCATTATAGTTACGCAGCGTACGGCAAATGTAACAAAGAGTATATTGAACCAATGCAATACAATTTTTTGCATTAAGAGTATTTGATGATACAGGAAAATCTTTCTTGGAAAACTATATTGGTAGGGATTATTCGGATACTTTGCCGACATTGGAAGAAAGACACGCAATTGCTATTGGAAAAGGTATCGGGCTAAAACAACCAGTGATTTTACAGCTTAATGATATGAAGTATTTACAAACGAATGACGGAGAGAAAATAGTTGAGAAAACGAATGTGTGGATGTAGAAACAGAAGAAATCACCCCCAATCTATAGGATTTTTAATATTACAAAAAAAAAATTAAAGTCTCGTTAAAAGAGTGATATTGCTTTCAATGAGATTTAAGAGATTTGGAGAGAATACATAATATGGCAAAAAATGCGATAAAATCGGAATTTATGGCTGATTCGTATGAGTACAATTTCAAATCGGTCTTATTTTTGACACTGTTTGTTGAGACTAACATAAGACTGAGGAGGTTAAAAATCATGGATATAAGCAAAAAAGGATTGGAAATTATTTCGAGAAAGATTATCAGGCTGGCAGGAAAATTATATGGAAGGTCTTGTTAAAGAGTATGCAAATTTTCTGAATGATGATAAAAAGCCTGCATCAGAGAAATTCTGGGAACTTGAAAAACGGATAAAAGAAGATAAGCGTCATCCAGGAGTTATCATGGAGATGAGTAAGTCAGAGGTAATATGGGATATCGTTCGCCTTATAAGATTGAAAGTAATTGCATATGATGATTTATCAGACTTTAGTGATGAATTAAATCAGGAAGTAGAAAAAGAATCCTTGAAATGAAGTAGAAAATAAGTATGGAGATTGCAGTATTCGGAAAGGAATAATTATGACTTTAGAAAACAAACTTAATATTACGGATTCCACGGAACTGGCCAGAATGGAAGAAAAGATAAGTAAGAAGAAGGCTGTTGAATTATTTGAAAATGAATACCTGAATCAATGTGAAGTTGGAACCTTTCAGATGCTGGCAGCGATTCATAAGTACCTGTTTGATGAGATCTATGATTTTGCCGGAAAAATACGAACGGTAAACATTGCAAAGGGTAATTTTCGATTTTTAAAGCAGGCTTTGACGGACAAAGTTGATGATAGAGAAGTGTATATGAAAGGCATTGATCATAGTTATTATTATGAAGGTTATGCTGTGTACAAGGTGCAGGATTTATAAGTATATCCGCTGTTATGCGCATGGATGGAATGATTAAAAGATATGCAGGAACAGGGAATTTGTTCCTGCATGGAAATAGCTGACTGGCTGTTTTTTTCTTGTAAAGAAATAAAAAACAAATGTGGAGAAACAATATGAATTGGCAAAAAAACTATTTGCATCACATATTTTAGAGCGGGGATATGATTATTATTGTGATGGTGCAGTTGAAAATATAGAGATCGGACACGATGATATACGAGCTGATGTCGTTGGAACCGAGGACTACGAGGTTGAGATTTCTTTAAATGACGGGGAAGTTACAGATATGTACTGTTCGTGCCCCTATGTTGCAGGTGGAAATAATTGTAAGCATATGGCAGCGGTGTTATATGAATGGACTGCGGATATTATGGATGAAGATGAGCCAGAAGATACAGACAACGAGGACATGGACGATGATGCGGATGCGGAAAGCATGGATTTATTTGAGCCTGCAGTTACCGTCTGTGATTATAAGAAAAAATCAGCTGCTGTGGAAAAACTGGTGACATCTGCAGAAAGGGATATTGTGCAAGCATTTCTTTGTGTCTGTCTTGGCAGAAGATAAAAAAATTATTGCTTCGTTTTCGGAATATGGTAAACAAATGTGCAACAAAAAGAAGACGTCGAAGATTATTTTGAACAGATTGATGAAATATCGGATCGTTATCTGGGAAGAGATCATTTTATCAATTATTATCAGGCATATGATTTTATGTCGGAGCTGGAAGAAGTCATAGATAAAGATGTCCGTCGCATGATTGACAATGGAAGCAACATAAGTGCGTTTCATGTGATGAACCATATTTTTGTGTTGTTGGGGAATGTCGACATGGATGATTCCGGTGGGGAAACAAGTATGTTGGCAGAGCAGATTTATCAACTGTGGTTAGAGTTGCTTACTAAGGTTAATGCACAGGATAAAAGGAAAATGTTTATCTGGTTTACCACGCATATGGATGGTTCTGTTATCGATTATTTGGAAGAATATATCGAACAGATCATTATGGAAGAATTTAAGGAACCGGAGTACGAGCAGGATAAACTTTCTTTTTTTATGGAGGAAATGATTGAGAAAGCAGAGAAAAAAAGATTCTGGTTGGAGCAGAGATTATGCGGTAGGTAAATGGACGGTAACATATCTGAAAACATTAGAAGAGAAAAATGCACCAGAGGATCAGCTGGAAGAAATATGTAAAAAATACTGGAACAATTCCGGGGTAAGAAGATATTACATAGACAGATATTTTGAGAAAAAAAAGAATATGATCGTGTGCTTCAGGTATTGGATGAAAGCATCGAATTGGACAAAGCGTATCGAGGTCAGGTTTTAGAATATAACCAAAAAAAAAAGGAGATTTATCGTTTACAGGGAAACAAAAAGTGCGTATATCGAACAACTTTGGAAATTAGTACTTGAACAAAGTGCGGGAGATTTAGACATTTATAAAGAATTGAAAGCACAATATTCAGAAAAAGGAATGGCTGATAAAACGAGAAGAACTGTTCAAAAAAACTTCCGGCAAATGCACATATAGACAGATTGTACAAGGAAGAAAAATTATATGACCGGTTGCTTGCATATGTATTAAAAAGTTCTGGATTGTATGCAGTGCAGTCGTATGAAAATGTTCTGAAAAAAGAATATCCAAAAGCAGATTTTTAAGTAAATATCAGGGTGAAGTAAACAAGATGGCTTCTTGCACCGGAAATCGAAAACATTATGCAGATCTGGTAGCGTTGCTGCAGAGAATGAAGCGGATTAAAGGTGGATCTGAGATTGTGGAAACAATTGTCGAAGAATGGAAGATAAAATATAGAAATCGTCCGGCGATGATGGATGAACTTAGCAAATTATAAGCGCATGCGACTAAGAAAGATACCGTTGATTTTATGCAGACTAACCAGATAGATGTAAAGGTTATTGATGTGGTATGTAAAATCATAGACGAAGTTTCATTTGCAGGGACTGATTCCGTTATGCATGGCACGATAGAAAAAAATGGCAGAACACTGACAAAAAAGTTATGGAAAATTTTTCTGATGAATTTATAAGTTCATCAAAGTAGTGAAACTCATGCAGGAATATGTTATACTAAAGGCAGACAAAGCTGGAGGATATATGGATGAGCACCTGCAAGGCACTGTTATCTAAAATTATAAATAAAAATGCTTTTTACGAGCAGGAGGATGTGACACAGAATATTTTTGCGTTCCGTGTGGTGGGAATCTGCATTTTATTCTATTCGTTTGTGATGATTCTGAACTGCCTGCATATTTTTATCGTGGATCAGACGATTTTTACAAGAGGCTATGTGGCGGCATGTGTGCTGGTGTTGATTTATGGATTGCTACTTGTGAAGATGGGGCTTGAGCACCCATTTACCAAGTATCTCAGCGTTACGGCCATCGGGCTGATTGTCATGGTCGCGAGTGCATCCCTTACCTACCATATGATCATTATTATGATAATCCCGATTATCATTGCAAGTATGTATACTTCAAAGAGACTGTCGGTTTATGCCTTTATCTTTACAGTGGGTGGGATTACGATCAGTACTTATGTGGGCTATTATTTTTGGGGTATGTGATGCAAACATGGCACTGCTGACGGTGACATCACTGGATCCATCTGCAGAAGGATGGCGTGTTTTTGCTCAACAAAGTAAACGAAAATCCTATGGTTACGCTGGCACTTTATTATGTGATGCCGCGATCGCTGATGGCGGTTGCATTTTATTATGTAAGTAACAGTGTAAACAGTATTGTGCGCAAGTCCATGGAAAATGCAATACGTATGGTACAGGCGGCTTCCATGGATGATATGACGGGACTTTACAGCAAAAAAATAAACTGCTTGAAACAGTGGAACATATGGAGCCAAAAGAACGCCCGGTTGCGGTTATTTATTGGGATGTCAACCAGTTGAAATATGTAAACGATACGTTTGGTCATTTGTACGGAGACCAGCTGATTGCCAAAATTGCGGGATCCATTCGGGCAGCAGTGACGAGTGAGGAAACCAATGCTTACCGTTACGGTGGGGATGAATTTCTTATGATTATTCCGGATGGGACACAGGAGATTGCAGAAGATGTCATTGAAAAGTGGAGGCAGGTGATGAAGCCGAGATTCAGAAAAACAGTGAGATTCCGGTATCTGCCTCCGTGGGATATGCTGTGGGAAAATATGAAAATATAATGGAACTGATCGAGATCGCAGATCAGAGAATGTATAAGGACAAACAACTACGCCGCCAGTAGCGGCGTATTTTATGGCTCAGAGGGATAACAGAACCAGAAAGGGGATAGAGAAAATTTGAAAACAAACAAATATGAAATAGATATGTGCAATGGTTCGATCATGGATAAACTGATCTCGTTTGCACTCCCACTCATGCTGTCTGGAATTTTACAGCTGATGTTCAATGCGGTGGATATCGTTGTTGTGGGGCACTTTACGGGAAAACAGGCACTGGCGGCAGTGGGATCGACCACGGCACTCATCAACGTGTTCACCAATCTGTTTATCGGAATTTCGCTGGGGGCTAACGTGCTTGCGGCACGTTTTTTTGCGTCCGGCAGGGAAAAAAAGAAATGTCAGACACGGTACATACCGCCATTCTGCTGGCACCACTGATCAGCGGAATTCTCATGGCAGGAATCGGGGTAATCAGTGCAAAAGGTGCGCTGCTTCTTATGGGAACGCCGGACAATGTCATTGCACAGTCAACCCTTTACATGCGGATTTATTTTCTGGGAATGCCGTTTTTTATGCTGTATAACTATGGGGCAGCGATTCTGCGTGCAGTGGGAGATACCAAGCGGCCGTTGGTCTTTTTGATCATTTCCGGTTGTGCCAATGCGCTGCTGGATCTGATTCTTGTGATCGGTTTTCATCTGGGGGTGGCAGGCGTAGCCACTGCGACGATTACGGCACAGATGATCTCCTGCATTCTGGTTTTGTTATGCCTGTACCGCACCGACAGCTGCTATCAGCTGCGCTTTTCGAAGCTGAAAATAAAAAAAGGTTTATCTGTTGCAGATTTTTCAAGTTGGAATTCCGGCCGGAATTCAGAGTACAGTTATCAACTTTTCAAACGCGCTGCTGCAGTCCTCGGTGAATTCCTTCGGAGATACGGCGATGGCCGGTTATACAGCGGCAAATAATATTCTGGGATTTTTGTATATGTCGGTAAATTCCATTACACAGGCATGTATGAGTTTTACGAGTCAGAATTATGGTGTGGGGAAAATATAAACGTATGGATCGTGTGCTGATCGACTGTCTGATTCTTACGGTCAGTATTCCCCTGCTGCTGGGATGTGGCGCATGGCTTTTCGGACCGCAGGTACTTAGTAGTATATATACGAGAGAAAAGGATGTGATCGAGAGTGGCATGGAGATTCTTGCCATTACAACAGTGCCGTATTTTTTGTGTGGCATTATGGATCTGTTTCCCGGAGCACTGGGGGGGGGGATGGGACATTCGGCAGTGCCGATGATCCTGTCGGTGATCGGTACGGTCGGAACGAGAATTCTCTGGATTTTTGGATTTTTCCCACATCACAAATCGTTGTACTTCCTGTTTATTTCTTATCCGGCATCCTGGATCATCACGATTGTGATGCAGGTCATCTTGTTTTTATTTTGTGAGAAAACGGTGCGCAGGGAATTGATGCGGGGATAAAACGCAGCGTAAAAAAAATGTGCCCAAAAATCGGAAACGATTTTTGGGCATTTAGTTTCTTGAAGGAAGAAAAAGAACATGCTACTATAATGGAAACTGAAATAAAGAAAATAGTTTCCTTCCGGCAGAAAGGATGAAAAGAATGAATAAAGAACTGAAAGAGAACATTATGCAGGGAACGTTGCAGGCATTCAATCAAAAAGGGTTTGAAATTTACGATGGATGATATTGCAAAGATTTTAGGGATCAGTAAAAAACGATTTATCAGGTGTTTCGTGATAAGGAGGCTTTGTTTCTGGAAACGGTGGACTATTTGTTTGACCGGATCAAGGACAGTGAGCAGAAGATCGTAGAGAATCAGGAGATGGATACCCTGCAAAAGATTCACACAATCCTTGGTGTGATGCCGGAATGTTATCAGGATGTGGATTTTCGACAGTTATATCAGTTAAAAGAAAAATATCCGGAGATTTATCATCAGGTGGAAGTACGGCTCGAAACAGGCTGGGAACGACCATTGCCCTGTTGGAACAGGGCATGCAGGAAGGTGTGATCCGTCCGGTCCGATTCCGATTTTAAAGATGATGCTGGAAGCATCGTTAGAGCAGTTTTTCCAGCGCGATATCCTGCTGCAGAATGAAATTACTTATGCGCAGGCATTGCAGGAGGTTGTCGGGATTCTGATGTATGGAATTGCTTCGGAGAGGTAAAACGAAAGGGGAGCATAAAGAAGCATGGAGAGGTTGTATTGGAACAATGACTGGAAATTTGCCGAAACATGGGAAGAAGCCATGAAAGAGGCAGTATATCCGGAAAATGAGATGGAGGATGTGCGGCTGCCGCATACCTGCAAAAGAGCTTCCGTATCATTACTTTGATGAGCATGCGTATCAGATGCTGTGTGGATATCGCAGACATTTTATGGCGCCGGAAGCGTGGCAGGGGAAAAAAGTGTGGAACTGACCTTTGAGGGCGTGGCGCATGATGCGGTTGTTTATGTCAATGGGACAGAAGTGAAAGCGCACCATTGCGGTTATACGGCATTTTCCGTGGAACTTGCAAAATACCTGAAATATGGGGAGGACAATGTACTTGCGGTGCGTGTCGACAGCCGGGAAAAATTTGAATATTCCGCCGTTCGGATATGCCATAGATTACATGACTTTTGGCGGGATGTATCGTGAGGTTTACGTGCAGGTGAGAAATAAGACACATCTTGCAGATGTATTTGTCAAGTCACAGATACATCCTCTGCAGGTGACTACAGAGATTACGGTACAGAATATTTCGGATGGGATAACGTTGCAGCAGGAAATCCGCAAAAAGGCGAGGGTGCATATAGTCCCCTGGGACAGAAGCCGGTAAAACAGGCAAATGTGCAAACCGTTTTTCCAGTGCAGGAGATCTGTTTGTGGGAACCGGAAAATCCACATTTGTATGAAATCCGGACAAGTTTGTGGAAAAATGGGGAAATGATAGATGCGCGTGTGGATATCACAGGGTTTCGGGAAGCCGGATTCCGGAAAGATGGTTTTTATCTGAACGGAAAGAAATTGCGGCTTCGTGGATTAAACCGTCATCAGAGTTATCCGTATGTGGGATATGCAGCACCGGCATCCATGCAGATTTTCGATGCCGATATTCTCAAAAAAAAGAACTTGGCGTGAATGCTGTGCGCACTTCCCATTATCCGCAGTCGCAGGATTTTATCCGTCGTTGTGATGAAATTGGTCTGCTTGTGTTTACCGAGTTTCCGGGGTGGCAGCACATCGGGGATGAAGAATGGAAGCGGCAGGCGGTGCAGAATTTAAAGGAAATGATCGTGCAGTACCGCAATCATCCTTCCATTATTCTCTGGGGCGTGCGGATTAATGAATCACAGGATGACGATGTTTTTTACAGGGAAACAAACCGGGTGGCACATGAACTGGACGATACGCGTGCAACCGGGCGGAGTGCGGATGCTAAAGAAAAGCCATCTTCTGGAGGATGTTTATACGTACAACGATTTTTCTTCACGATGGCAGACATCCGGGGTGTAATCCGAAACGAAAAGTTACACCAGATATGAAAAAACCGTATCTGATCAGTGAGTATAACGGGCATATGTTTCCGACCAAGCCGTTTGATGATGAGGAACACCGGACGGAGCATGCAATCCGTCATGCAAATGTATTGAATGCGGTGGCACAGGAGCCGGACATTGCAGGAAGTTTTGGCTGGTGTATGTTTGACTATAATACGCACAAGGATTTTGGCAGCGGTGACCGGATCTGTTACCATGGCGTGATGGATATGTTCCGCAACCCGAAACTTGCGGCGGCGGTGTATAGCAGTCAGCAGGAAGATACACCGGTTTTAGAACTGAGTTCTTCGATGGATATCGGAGAGCATCCGGGCGGAAATCGCAGCGGAAACTGGATGATTACAAATGCGGATGCTGTGCGGATGTTCAAAAACGGCAAATTGATCAAAGAGTATCATCGGGAGGACTCCCCCCATATCGTGCACTGGCGCATGGATGATTCCTGTGAATGACTTTATCGGAAATGCGATTGTCGAAAATGAGCCGATGAAACCGAAACAGGCCAGACTGATGGGGCAGCTGCTTAACATGACGGCGTATTACGGGCTGAACAATCTTCCGGCAAAGTTCTACCTTCTGGCATTGCGGCTGATGGTCTGCTATCACATGAAACCAAAGGATGCGGTTGCGCTTTACACACGTTATGTCGGGGACTGGGGGACGACTTCCACGGTCTATAAGTTTGAGGCTGTCAGGGACGGAAAAGTGGTAAAGACTGTGATCAAGGAGCCGATGCAGCAGGCACATCTGGAGGTGAAGGTAAGTGCACATAACCCGACCGAAGGCAGAACCTATGATATGGCGGCGGTTCGTATCCGGGCGCTGGATGAAAATGGAAATGTGCTGGGATTTTTTCAATGAACCGGTGCAGTTTGAAGTGAAAGGTGTTCTGGAACTGATCGGTCCAAAGACCATATGTTTACAGGGAGGTATGGGTGGTACTTATAAAGACGACCGGACAGGCCGGAGAAGGGATTTTGACAATTGAAAATGCGCAGACGGGGAAAATCTGTGAACATTTTCAGGTGGTACGGGAAGAGTAAGGGGAAATACAATGAAATTATCAGCAAAAAGAAAAAACGGCATTCGGCCTGGGGGCTGTCGGAAAAGATATGGTATATATGCTTTCGGCGAGCTATATTCTGTATTATTATCAGGATGTTCTCGGAGTAAGCGCGATGGCAATGGGAATTATTCTCATGGCAGCCCGCGTGTTTGATGCATTTAACGATCCGATCATGGGAGTAATTGTTGCAAAAACCAGAACACGCTGGGGAAAATTCCGTCCATGGCTTCTGGTTGGAACCCTGTGCAATGCGATCGTGCTGTATCTGATGTTTGCCGCACCGCCGGCATGGAATATGGAAGTGGGATTGTGGCATATGCAGCCATTACTTATGTTGTGTGGGGAGTTACCTATACCATGATGGACATTCCTTTCTGGTCGATGATTCCGGCATTTACAGAAGGCGGAAAAGAGCGCGAAAATTTAACAACTATGGCGCGTTCCTGTTCGGGTGTCGGTTCCGCTCTCGTTACGATTATTACGATGAAATGTGTGTATATGCTGGGACAGGGAAATGAGCGCACGGGTTTCCGCTGGTTTGCACTTATTGTTGCGGTATTGTTTGTGCTGTTTATTACGATCACCTGTCTGACGATCCGGGAAAAATCCACGGTTCATATGGAAACACCGACCGTACGGCAGATGTTTTCGGCGCTGATTCACAACGATCAGGCAATGACGGTTGTCATCACCATTGTACTGATTAACTGCTCTTTTGTATATTACGTCCAATCTGCTGTTGTATTTTTTTCAAGTATGATGAGAGGGGGAGAGCTGGTATAACAGCTATACACTTTTTTCAGTACATTTGGCGGAGCGGTACAGATTTTGTCCATGATGGTATTGTTTCCGCTGCTGCGGAAGTTTATGAGCAGTATCCGTGTGTTCTACCTGAGCTTTGGAATGGCAATCGCAGGGTATGCGATTCTGCTTGTGCTGATGATTGGCGGTCATACTGTGCTTGGAGCCCTGGTGGTGCCGGGCTTTTTGATTTTTTGCGGCATTTGGCATGCTGACTGTGCTTACCACGGTATTTCTGGCAAATACGGTAGATTATGGGGAAATGAAAAATCACCGCCGTGATGAAAGTGTGATTTTTTCCATGCAGACGTTTGTTGTGAAACTGGCTTCGGGAGTTGCCGTGCTGATCGCAGCGATCTGTCTGTCTCTCTGTAACCTCAAGCAGGATACAAGTGCGGCGGTTGTTGCGCGTGCAGCGGATTCTTCGGTGCTGGGACTGCGGCTGACGATGGCGGGAATTCCGATGATCGGTCTTTTTCATCGCGGTATTGGTATTTTCGGAAAAAATATATTTTGACAGAGAAAAAGCTGCAGGAGATTAATGCAGCAATTAAAAATCAGGAGAACTGCTAAAAGAAAGGATGACAGCTATGATTCGTAAAATTGGACAGGCATTCGTACTGGATACGGCACATACAACATATGCATTTTCCATTCTGCCGGGGGGACATCCGGAGCATCTGTATTACGGGAGAACTATTCATATCGAGCATCCGGATGATCTTGAAATTCTTGTGGAAAAGCATGTGTTTGCACCGGGAAATGTGAATATCTGTGAAAAAGAGCATGCCGGTTTTTCGCTGGAGGATGTGCGGCTGGAAATGTCTTCGTACGGAAAGGGCGATATCCGTGAGCCGTTTGTTGAGGCCATTCTTTATGATGGGGCAAAGACTCTGGATTTCCGCTATGAAGATGCCGTTATTACCGGGAAAAAGATGCGCTGGACGGACTTCCGGGTTCCTATGGAAGTGCGGGAGAAGTGCAGCAGCTGTGTGTGACAATGGTGGACCGGCAGTATGATCTGAAGCTGTTGCTCTACTACTATGTCTATGAGGCGGCAGATGTGATCGGACGGAGTGCGAAGATCGTCAATGCCAGCAGTCAGGATGTACAGCTTACGCGTCTGATGAGTCTGCAGCTGGATTTTGATGACAGTGATTATATTTTTACGACATTTCGCGGCGCATGGGCGCGGGAGATGCACCGCTGTGACCAGACGCTGACCGGTGGCAGAATTGTCAATGATTCTTTTTTACCGGAACCACGTCGAGCCGGGCAAATTCGTTTGTGATGCTGAGCCGTCCGAAAACGGGGAGAAGATCAGGGGAGACTGTTACGGATTTCATCTGATCTACAGTGGAAATCACTGTGAGACTGCGGAGGTCAGCAGTTTTGGAAAACTCCGGCTTCTTACGGGGATCAATCCACGGGAATTTTCGTGGAAACTGGAGCCGGGAGCACAGTTTCAGGCACCGGAGGCCTTTATGACCTATGCGCGCCGGATGGATGGGGAGGCATGAGCCGGCGGATGCATGCGTTTATCCGGGAGCATATCGTGCGCGGATATTGGAAAAACAGGCCGCGCCCGGTACTTTTAAACAGCTGGGAGGCCTGCTATTTTGATATCAGTGAGAGCAGGCTCTTAAAGCTGGCAAAGGTGGGAAAAGATGCCGGAATCGAATTGTTTGTGGTGGATGACGGCTGGTTTGGCAAACGAAACGATGACACTTCTTCGTTGGGAGACTGGGTGCCGAATACAAAAAAACTGCCCGGCGGCTTATCGCGCCTAGCAAAAAAAAATTACAGATCTGGGGCTTGCTTTTGGAATCTGGGTAGAGCCGGAGATGGTCAGTGTGGACAGTGACCTTTACCGGAAGCATCCGGACTGAACCATTGAAATTCCCGGAAAACCACATGCAGAGGGACGAAACCAGAGAATTCTGGATCTTGGCAGGAGAGAAGTGCAGGAGTATATCATTGCCAGTAGTATGACAAAGGGTCTTTTCTTCGGCACCGGTTTCTTATGTGAAGTGGGATATGAACCGGACGTTTTCCGATTATTATTCACAGAGCCTGCCGGCCGCACAGCAGGGGAAAGGTGGCACATCGTTATGTGCTGGGACTGTACCGGTGCATGGAGGAACTGACCCGTCGTTTTCCGGAAATTTTATTTGAAGGGTGTGCAGCAGGCGGAAACCGTTTTGATCCCGGCATTTTGTGCTATTTTCCGCAGATCTGGGGAAGCGATGACACAGATGCCTGTTGCAGGGCGGACATACAGACAAATTACAGTTACGGGTATCCGCTCTCGACGGTGAGTGCACATGTATCTGCGTGTCCGAACCATCAGACGCTGCGCCGGACACCGCTTACGACCCGCTTTGCAGTTGCCGCATTCGCAGTGCTGGGGTATGAATGTAATTTCTGTGACTGTACCAGAGAGGAACTTGAGGAGATCAGAACCCAGATTGCACTGTACAGGAAGTGGCGTAGTGTATTGCAGCAGGGCATATTTTATCGTGGGCGGACATTTGCTGACGGAAATCTCACAGAATGCACCTGTGTTTCAGAAGATCAGACACAGGCAGTCGGCATGCTGATGCAGAAACTTGCGGAACCGAATACACAGTTTCATGCGTATTATCCCAAAGGACTTGTAAAAAAGAGAAGCGGTACCATTTTACCAACCGCGCGTTAACGTACAGTATTCTGGAGTTTGGGGATCTGGTTAACACGGTTGCTCCGGTACATATCCGCCCGGATTCCGTGACACATCATCTGCTGGCGAAATTTGTAAAGATGGATGGGGAAACGGAGGATTTCTGTGCATACGGGGATGCCCTGATGTATGGAGGTGTACATTTGCACCCGGCATTCGGAGGCACCGGGTATGATGAGAACGTACGGTATTTTCCGGATTTTGCGTCTCGTTTGTATCTGATGGATTGCAATTTATAGCCGGAAAGTGTTATGATACAAAAAGAGCAATTCAGGCAGGACAGGAGATAAGAAAATGCAGAAACGAAAAAACAGATGGTACATAGCCGTTGCAGCAGTTGTAATTTTAGCAGTTGTTCTGGTATTGGCAGTTGTGCTGGGGAAAAAGGGAAAGAACAAAAAAAAGATCCAAAGATGATTGAGCCGACGCAGCAGGAGCAGGCATCGGAAATACCGACGGAAACAGAGGAAGTATTTGATTATTCCGCTACGGAGACCGCAGAGACAAAATCGCTTCCGAAGTCCGTTGTCAGCAAGAAGGGAATTCTCATTGATGTGGATGCCGGAACGATTCTGGCTGGAAAAGATGCATTGAAACGTATGATTCCAGCATCTATGACCAAAATCTTTACCGTGCTGGTAGCAGCGGAAAATATTAAGCCAGAGCAGCTGGACGAGCTGGTTACCATCAGTATTGATGCCACAGATTTCAGTTATAGTAATGACTGTAGCAATACCGGATATGAAGTGGATGAGCAGGTAACGGTAAGGGATCTGTTTTTTTATGGAACCATTTTGCCATCAGGGGCAGATTCTGCGGTTTCTCTGGCAACTTATGTGGCCGGTTCACAGGAAGCATTTGTGGATATGATGAATCAGGAACTGGAAAAAATGGGATTGTCGGAGACCACACATTTTACCAACTGTGTCGGTATATACAATGATGACCATTACAGTACACCATATGATATGGCAATGATTTTAAAAGCAGCAATGGACAATGATCTGTGCAGGGAAGTTCTTGGAACGCGAACCTATACGACATCAAAATCCAAACCACATCCGGATGGGATTACAATATCCAACTGGTTTTTGCGGAGAATTGAAGATAAGGATACACATAGTGAAATTATCGGGGCAAAGACAGGCTTTGTGAATCAGTCCGGAAGCTGTGCGGCAAGTATGGCACAGACACCGGATGGAAAAGAGTATATCTGTGTGACTGCAGGGGCCCACCAGCAGCTGGCGCTGTATCTATGATCATGTGGATATTTACGATGCGTTTCTGCCAGAGACAGCACAGCCTTTTTGAAAGTGAAGAGGTAACACAATAAAAAAGGAACAGCGAAAGCTGTTCCCTGTTGTTTAAAGAATGATGATATTGGCACAATTGATATCTTCTCCAAGGTTGTAAACGTTACCGCTGGTAAGCCCGACAACCATAGGACGGAGAATATAGTGCGGAATATTTTTGACCACACGCGCCTGTTCGCCGTTACTTAGTTCCACGATGCTGTCTACCGGATATAGAATCATGCTTTCAAGGAAGCTCTTCATGGCAGTTATGTCGAGTTCCATGGTCATGGACATAATCATTTCCACGGCATCTCTCTGGGAATAGGCTTTTTTTATAGGGGCGTTCGGTAACCAGGGCATCATAGATATCCGCTACGGACAGAATCTTGGCATAGGGGCAGATTTTCTCCGCAGACACACCCATCGGGTATCCGCTTCCATTGATCTTTTCATGGTGTTGCAAAACACCAAGGCAGACAAGCCGGAGAAAATTCCGCACGATCCTTGATCATGTTGTAACTGTATGTCGAGTGCTGCCGCATAATGGCAAATTCATCATCATCAAGTTTGCTCGGTTTGTTTAAGATAGCATTTGGAATTTTGGTTTTTCCAATGTCGTGCAGCAAACCACAGACACCGATTTCCCGTACTTCTTCGGGAGAGAGTCCCTGCTGCTTGGCAACGATCATGGAAATGGTTGCTACATCCACGCTGTGTTTGAAGGTGTATTCGTCACTGGTTTTGAGTGTGGAGATATCAATTGCGATGGCATCATTGCTTTTAATGGAACGCATCAGGTCATCGGCAATGCTCTCTGTGGTGGCAACCATTTCCTCGGAGGTTGTATTGTTGTAGATAAACTGGATACCGGTAGAGACACGTTCACGGATACTGGCAGAAAGAGTAACTTTTGCGCGGTCTTCGGTACGGAGCCGTTCGATATTTTTTCTGCTTCCGGAGAAGTAGGAACCTGTTCTGGATTTTCCTCTTCTTCCCCTCCTGAATGTAAACAGACATAATACCCAGTTTCAACAGGGGAATCAATCATATAATCATCCAGTTCGGCACCTCTGGCAACGAGATTACGTCCCAGACGGTCAACGACCGGATGATCGAGCTTCATGCCCGGTTTTAATTGTCTTGTTCTCATGTACTTTCGTTTTATCATATTTATATTTTACTATTTGTTGGATATTTTGCCAAGTTTTTTTGGAAAACTTTAGGAGAACTTTAGGAGAAATGATATGCTTCCACAACTTTTTTAGATCGAATGAAACAAATGCTGGATGAAGAATACCCGGCATTTCTAAACAGTTACGAAGATGCGCGTTATCAGGCACTGCGGATCAATCCGTCAAAAACTGACCGGAATCGGTTTGCTGAGGAAACTTCCTTTCACCTGCAGCCGGTGCCATGGGAAGCGAACGGGTTTTATTACGAAAAGGAAGATCAGCCGGGAAAACATCCGTATCACGAAGCCGGCGTATATTATATCCAGGAGCCGAGCGCCATGGCTCCGGCTGCATATCTGGATGCGCAGCCGGGCGAAAAAGTTCTGGATTTATGTGCGGCACCGGGGGCAAAAAGTACACAGATTGCGGCAGCGATGCAGGGAAAAAGGGCTCCTTGTCAGCAATGAGATCCATCCGGCGAGGGCAAAGATTCTCTCGGAGAATATGGAACGGATGGGTGTAAAAAATGTGATGGTGACAAACGAGAGTCCGCAGACACTTGGGGGAATGTTTACGGAATATTTTGACAGGATCATGGTAGATGCCCCGTGTTCCGGGGGGAAGGAATGTTTCGCAAAAATGAACAGGCATGTGAGGAGTGGAGTCCTGAGAATGTTCAGATCTGTGCGGCGCGGCAGCAGGAAATTCTTGCATGTGCGGCCTCCATGCTCCGGCCGGGAGGACGTATGGTTTACTCTACCTGTACCTTTGCACCGGAGGAAAACGAGGGAACGATCAGCCGTTTTCTGGAACAGCATCCGCAGTTTCATATTGTGCCGGTGAAAAAATATCCGGGAATGGCAGACGGTGTAGCGGCATGGACAAAACATCCGGTAGCGGAGATTGGCGATACGATCCGGTTATTTCCGCATCATCTGCACGGAGAGGGACATTTCGTTGCGGTTCTGGAAAAAGAGGGAACCGTTTCGGAAAAATTACCGGGGATATTGTGCGAATGGAGAAGAAAAACCGCTAGCAAAGGGAGAAGCAAAAGCGTATCTTGCAGGATTACAGGAGTTTCTTGGAAAGATACCGGCAGATGATGCCGGGAGGTTGCTTTTTTTGGAGAGCAGCTGTATCTGATGCCGGAACATATGCCGGCAACCAGACGGCTGCATGTGCTGCGTCCGGCCTGCATCTTGGCACAGTTAAAAAAGAACCGGCTGGAACCGCACACGCACTGGCGCTTGCAATTTCTCCGCAGGAAGCATGCCACAGCTGGAATCTGTCTGTGGATGAAGCACGCGCGCGTATCTGGCCGGGCAGACGTTTCCGGCAGAAGGGGAGAAGGGCTGGTATCTGATCACGGTAGATGGATACAGTCTCGGCTGGGGCAAACTTGCAGGTTCTGTGATGAAGAATCACTACCCGAAGGGGCTGCGGAAGCTGCTCTAAAAGAAGTCTGATTATTGTTTTAAGGTTATGATTGTGTGAAAAGTAGCGGAATCCGTATCATAGTACATTTGCATGTCCCCCTGATATTGTTTCACTACTTTTCGGATACTTTTAATTCCAAAGCCGTGTCTGGTTTTATCCGGTTTATTTGAAATCGGATAACCATCGGGATCACATTTGGGCATGATTCGGCAGGAGTTGATCAAAACAAGCACAACAAAAGGCAGGTTTTCTTTTTTTTTTGTGCTGTAAGTTCGATAAAAGAATCAGGAATGTGCTCTGCCGCTTCTACTGCATTGTCCAGTAAATTGCAGAAAAGAGAAGTCAGGTCATTCTGGTGCAGATGTACAAACGCGGTTGCTTCGGATGTCCGCGTGAAAATCAATACCTTTTTCTTTACATTGCCGCTGATAACGACTGAGAATTGCATTCAGCATTGCATCGTCACAGATACGGGAGGTTTCCTTTAAGTCAGAACCGTTCATAAGACTTTGAATATAGGCAGTTATTTTTTCATTTTTTCCTTTTTCGTTTAAAAGTTCAATGGATTGTAAATGTTTTTTTAAATCATGAATGAGAATATTCTGGTTCTCATATTGAGACAACAGCATTTCATAATATTCTGCAGTATCTGCTTCTTTTTTGAAGCATCAATTGCATTTCTGTAAATTCACGACTTTTTTCTGATTGTACTGATCAATTCCAAACACCAGCAGGTTGCTTAATAGAAGCAAAACAGCACAGAACGTTACCATAATTGTAGCCGGAAAAACCAAAGAAATTGTCTCTTCAATGACTAAAAAAGTAAACATCACAAAAATCGAAGAAATTGGGATTAATAGCAGGAATAGACACCGAACGGTCAAAGGTTTCCTGTTTTGTGCTTTTTGATTTTAAAAAGCCGTTAAAATATACACGATGGAAAAAAACATCCCTTTGCTGATGATGCCGTAAAAGACAAGACCAAGAGCGTCCGCCCCGGGAAAATGAGGGAATAATTTTACAATGAGACCAGTAGGAGCCAGTTCTGACATCGCCATAATTGCAGTCAGTATAAGGGCATGAAAAAAATGCCAGTGGGAGTGTAAGTTTAAATTGTATAAAAAAAAAAAAGGATGTTTGCCACACAAAAAAGGAGCAGATTCAGATACGGCTGCTGCAATAAAGAAAACAAAAACAGGAGAAAATATAAGGTACCAAGCATCAGAACCCGTGAGAGGGCAGAACGTTTGGAAAGAAAAAAGATTTCCAGTATACAGCCATGTGATCATAGACTCAATAAAAAAACTGAAAAATAAGATTAGAATATGTTCCATGTGTTTTACCTCGTACTTTCAAGATATAAAAAATAAGCATTTTTTAAATGCACTGTATTTTCTTCGCGTCAGATAGGCAGTGAGCTGTTGGTCGGTCAGATGCACCGTTGTATGGTCAAAATCAGTTACATGCTTAAAATTAACGATGAAGCTGCGGTGTGTCTGGAAAAAACAGTTTTTGGGAAGCAGTTCTGCCCAGTAATTCATATTCTGAACAGAAACAAAATAGGTAATTGCGAAACTCGCGATGCTCGTTCGCAAACTTGAATCAAAATAGAAACAGAATTGAGCATAGCATGATTTTAATGACCAAAACGGATATTGAGCTGTTTTAGGCGCACTTAAATAAGCCGTAGACTTTATTGAGTTGGTAAGTCCTAAGCAATAAGAGGTTTTAAGCTGCGAATAAATTCGTGATGATTGATTTTATCCGAAAGTACAACTGTTATCAGTTGGGTAATTCCTGCAAGGACCAGATCGGCGTGAAGTGTTTTCTCATTCTGAGTTCTTCTTCCGGCCAGACAAAGATTATCCTTGGATGTGGTTAATATCTCTTTCTACGGTGGTTCTGATTTTGTAAGTGTTATTCCATTCTTCTGTACCACGGATAGCGCCAGGATATGCACGGAGATCCTTTTCAGGATAAATATACACCATTCTGCCACAAGAAGAAGCTGTACATGGATCATCACATGTACAGTGACGCTGGGATCTGCCAGTAGATGCATTTTTGATCCACTTGATTTTAGGACAGACAAACTTATATCTGGTAACACCGCTTCTGAGTTTTGATATTCCTTCATATTTCATGGGAAGTGAATCATCATGAGGACAGCAGGGAATCCCATTTTCATTAATCGTGTAGTCCTGTTTTTCAAGACCAGCCCTGGAATTCAGTGGGATATAAGCTTTATCAAAGTGTTTATGATCTCCGAACGTATTACCGGTAAGAAGTTTGGGATAGAGTGCCGCAGTATCAAAAGCAGCATCGCCAAGAAAAGTTTTGGGATTAATCAATGGATGCTTTAAAAAGAAATCTTTCAGGGTTGGAATTAAAAGCCTGGAATCATGGACAGACTTGTCTTCATCAGGTGAATCAGATTTCTTTTCAACGGTAATGTCAGGATGGGAAGCTATAAAGTTTTTGTTATAAAAAGCGATATGCCTGATGATTCCAAGACCGTTGGTAATGATGCCAAATTTGAAGACATAACAGAAATGCCCATTGATGTATAACTGTTTAATTTCAGGATTAGCAGACGCGTGCGAAGGCATAGAACCATAAGCGGCTTTATAAGGATCATAATTCTTGTCGAAGCTGTTAGCTTTTGCATAAGCCTTAAGCTGTCTGATAATGCGGTTAGCATACTTGGGATTATTCTCAGTAACAAAAGCTTCAATGCCTGAAGAATCAAAGATGGTCATATCGGCTTTTGCGGAATCAACAGCCTGACAGATTGGTTCGGTGATATCAACAAGTTGATCAAAAACAAGCTGCAGATCATCTAAAAAAAGTCCTGTTTGAAGCGTGTAATTCTTAGAGGCATCAGGGACTTTGGTAAAACCGCAGAAATCACGAAGCGGTTTCGAGTAAACCAGAAAAGTTAAAAAGAAGCTGGTCTGTAGGGATTGAGAAGATACGCTGGATAATCAAAGCCCACAGGAAAGCACGTAAAGGGTATTTACGGGATCTTCCGTTGATGCATAGAAATGATTTCTAAAAGAAATCGGAATAAACTCATCAATATCGATATGGGTTTCTAATAGAGAAAGAAATGCAGGCTTGTCATTATTAAATTTATTTTGGCAATCTTGAAAAATATCTGCCAAAGAAAGCTGTTTATATGGTATCATATGTATCAGAATAACTCCTTTCTTGGGTACATGGTTTGTAGTTTTTAGTCAACTCTATTATACCATATCCGGTGAGGAGTTATTTTAATTTGGTAACAAAAAATGCCGTATTTATGCGGTCTGTGGCGTTTCGCAAACGCCTAGAACAGAAACAAAATTCTGAGAGGTGGTATGAACAATGACCTTTCGTCCCTGTGCTTCTACTGCAATAATTTGCGAGGCAGGAAAAATATAGGTCATTTGTTTGGTTTCAATCGGAATTTTGACAGTTATGGCATTAAAATAAACCAGAGCATCTTTCATATTCCGAAAAAAAACGGCTGAGATCAAGTGGTTTGGAAAGATAACGAAATACATGAAAACGCATGGCATCATCCAGATATTCCGCGTATGAGGTTACCACAAAAATGAGAATGTTTTTGTTTTGCTTTTTTAATTCATTTCCTACATAAATACCGTTTACACCAGGCATTTCGATATCCAGAAAAACAAGATCTTTCTCACCGTTGTCGGCAAGTAAATCTTCTCCACAGGAAAAAGATACGATTTCCGGGCATTTGATATGGTGATGTTCAAAATAGAATTGAATATAATTATGTAATTGTTCGACCATCAGAGGATCGTCATCACAGATTAAAATACGCATGGTTCATCCGTCTTCCTATTAAAATAATTTCTATATATTATATCACTTTGAAAAAATTTAATACAAAAAAAATATGTGTATGAAAAGACAGGTTTATGTCAGTTTTGGTCGAAAATAGGAAAAACATGAAAAAGCAAATAAAAGGAATCTATGGCAAAAGGTGTGAAGACGGCACTGGATATGGTATTGCGCACAGAAGCAAACAGTACATCCTGTTGTCTTTTTGTATCAGCCTAAAGCACCCGAAGGATTAAGAAAGTACAGGAGAATGTAATTATGAAAAGATACACAGAGACAGTGGTTGATTGGATGATCAGGCAAAAGGTAATTAATGAGAAAAAAAAAGAACTGTATGGATATGCATTATACAGTGTGGGGTTGTTGATATTGCCATTATTGTTCGCTGTGGGAATTGGTTTTATTCTTGGGAGCATAAAAAGTGGAATTGCACTTGTAGTCCCTTTTATGATTCTTCGAAAATATAGTGGCGGATATCATGCAAAGACATTTTCTCATTGTGCAATCGGCTCCATTTTTTACTTCTGTTTTTGTGTATCAAATTTTCCATGCAAATAAAATGTGATTGGAAGTTATTGTTTGTCACTGTTATTGCATCAGTCAGTTTAATCAAATTCAGTCCTATGGATCATGAAAGCAGGAGGCTGGATGAAGCAGAGAAATACAGATATAAAAAAAATCGTAATTGGTTTGGTGTGCACATTAGACATGTTATGTATCATTTTATTTATACAGGGATATCATAATCTGATTATCAGTATGTGTGTTGGAATACAAATGACAGCAGGAGTGCAACTTCAATTATTATTAAATCTATGACACACAATGACCAAAAAAGAGCTTTTAAATGTCGTTTGGTGTAAAAAAAATTGAAATTTTACAAAAATAAGGATAGTTTAAGGGTGTTACTGGTTTTCATTTTAGAACGATTATTATATTCAAAGCATTAAAAAATCAAATTATGTGAGGTAAGAATTATGAAGATTAATGATTTTAAAAAAAACAAAGAAACAAAACAAAGAAGTGATGAAAAATAAGTTGGAGGATCTGAAATTGGAAAACATTAGAAGTTTATGGTATTTTATAAGCGCAAATGCTAAAGTTATTGTGGGAAGTAAAGGCTAAATATTTAAAAGTTAATAAAATAGTAGACGAAAACTTATTTGACTAAGCCGATATGGCTATCAAATAAGTTTTCGTATGAATAAGGAGTACATAGTGAAACTTGAAAATTACGGATTGAAAATAAAAAATAATATATTATTTGAAAATGTAAATGTTTTATTTGCAAATAGAATGATAAGTCATATATTAGGAAATAACGGATGCGGAAAGTCAAGTTTTGGAAAATCTTGTGTAGGTATGCTGAAGCATGAGGGCACAATAATTGGAAATCATAATGCAATTCTGATTGGGAGCAGTAGCAATATTCCAGGAGAATTTTCAATTAGAGATATCACGCAATTATTAAAAAAACGCTTTAAACATGATAAAGTGACTAATATATATCAATTGTTAAAATTGAATTTAATTCCAGATAATTTAGCAATTAAAAAATGAGTGACGGACAGAAACAGAAAGTAAAATTATATGTTTTTTTTGAGTGCAGAGGTAGACGTAATTATATTAGACGAATTTACGACTGCACTGGATAAAAACAGTACTTTAGATCTTTATAATTTTATTAATGAGTACCTAAAAATTTTCGATGGTGTCATTATTAATATCACACATAATTTATCTGATTTAGAATATATGCCTGGAGAATATTATTATGTTTCAGAAAGAAATATGTTGAAAATTTCTTCAAAACAGGAAGTAATAGATAGATATATAAAGGGAAAATGAAATATGGAGATTAGAAAAACTATAAAAAATAAATATTATATTTTTTTGCTTTATTACGACTGCAATCTGCTTTTGGCTAGGCTATATTTTATTGGCGAGTCTTGATAAAATTACAAATCCGACAATTGCTGAATTATATAATAGTATTTATACGGTTTATACCGAGTTTGGAATGCTTATATTTCCAGTGCTTATTATACAGACATTTTCCAGAGATTACAAAAATAAAAACATTTTATTCTATAAAGTTATGGGATATAATTGGTTTCAATATTTTATTGAGAAGTTAATAATTATTTTTTTTTTGTATCAGTATTCCGACCATTATAGGATTATTGATTGTAGGTATTATCTATATGGATTTTTCCTATTTGCCGATAATGGTCGTGTATTTTGAAAGTGTAATATGTTTTCAGGTTTTACTGGAAGGATTATGGGGATTTTTGTTTAAGAACATGAGGGTTGGCTATATGGTGAATTTTGGGTATTGGCTGTTTTCTATTATAGTTGCTACGGCAGATGCTCATTTAAGTTTATTTGCACGTTATGATGCTGCAAATAGCGTTTATTTGAAATTGGGAAAATATTTTAATACAGGGAATACAAAATATTTAACAATTGGAGAAAATATAGGATATTCAATCGGAGTTTTTGGAGTTGTTCTTTGTATTGTTTATATTTTTAGAAGGAGATGGGAGAAAAATGGAATATAATTCATGCGGAATATTATTGACAGAAAATTGTAATGCAAAATGTGTTGTGATTCCAGAGGCAGAGTAATTGGTAAAACGTTATCTAAAAAAAGTAGGATTTAAATTTGTGTTTATATATCCAGCCTTTTATGTAGATACATCATATAGCTATTTGTTGCCTAAATATAAACGTATAGCCGTGTATTTAGCGGGAAACTTTACTAATTGTTTATTTGTTTTAGGGGTGATGTATTTATATCCTAAGTTATTGCCGTATTGCTATTTGGTTATATCAAACTTAATTAATTTTATACCGATAGTAAAGAGCGATGGATATTACGCATACATAACTTTTAGGGGAAAACAAATAAAGGAATGGGTAGGATAAAAGAAAAAAATGGATGATTTTATAAGAGGAACAATTATGTTTATCTTATTAAGTATGCTATCATACATATCAAATTGTTAAAAAAATAAAATATCAACAAGGGCAGTATGAGAAGCTGCCCTTGTTTTGTTAATGTATAAAAGGAACCATATAAATTGGAAGACATATAATATCACCGTCTTTGCAGAAATCTTTGGTGTATACCAGATATTTCTGTAGAATACGGTCGGAATATTTCAGTGAAAATGCATCCAGAGATTTATGTGTTTTATAACCGGATGATTTTTACTTCTATCGGGCAAACTTTTTTTTTTTTGTGCAAGAAGAAAATCGACCTCATAGTTATGATGTGAGGTTTTTGTTCATAAATGTATGGTAAAACAGCTCGTTTCCATTGGAGTGCAGAAGTTGTGCCACGACATTTTCATACAGATATCCAAGATTCGTTCCAAGTTTGTCGTTTAAAAGTTTTTCATAAATAATATTTTCTGTAAAATCCTTATCTTTGAACATTAAAGTCGTAAATAATCCGGTATCACAGAGAAACAACTTGAATTTTGATAAATCTTTGTTGGTTGCCATGCCGGCATTTGGATCATTTGCATGATAGGATACGAGAACAGTTTTGGAATCTTTCAGTTCTGCAATCAGTTCTAAAATTGTGTCAGCTCTTTCATTGGAGAGAACGCTGGATACCTGATAGCGGGAAGCATTTTTTGTTCAGCTGTGCTGGAATGGAGTCAAATAAAAAGAGAGTTTTCCGGTTGCATCTATTTTCTTAAAATCATCCTCATATAAACTTAAAATATCACGTTTTATAGCATCCACTTTGCGAAAATTGTTCGTCTGGATATATTCATCTATAGCCTGTGGCATTCCGCCAACCAGCATATATAGACGGAAATCCCGAAGGAGTTTTCGATTCATGCTCTCGCCTGCCGGTTTTGAGCGGTAAATAATTTTTGCAAAAGAACCGGAGTTGTGGTATCGCCTAGCGCCCATAAAAAACTCTTCATAATCCATCGGAAACATACTTATTTTTCGCTCTTCGCTTGGAATAAGTATATTTTGCACATTTTTTTTTTGATGGAAATCAGGGAACCTGTTTCAATGTAATCATAGCGATGATCTTTGACCAGCGATTTAATTGCCTGCCTTGCCAGTGGGCAAAGTTGTACTTCATCAAAAATAATCAGTGATTTTCGTTCTATCAGATCGGTTCTGTATTGAAATTGTAATTGTAAAAACAGATAATTTAAATCGGAAACATCTTCAAAAAGTTCACGGACATTTTTGGATGCCGTGGAAAAGTCAATCAGAATATAACTGTCATATTCATTTTTCGCAAATTCTTCCACAACAGTAGATTTCCCAATTCGACGGGCTCCTTCTATCAATAGTGCTGTTTTTCCTGCAGATTCCTGCTTCCAGGCTAAGAGCTTGTCATATATTTTTCGCTTAAACATAAACATCTCCTACAAATGCGCATTTTTTATATTGTTATTTTACCACAAAATCGCATTTTTTAAAGCACTGTTTTACCACAAATGCGCATTTTCTACAGGATTATATACTGTGACCGCCACCACCACCGGAGTGGCCGCCACCGCCACCACCGCCGCCGCCGGAATGACCACCACCGCTGCTGCCGGAAGATACCGGACTGTAAGTACGCGACTGGCGGATGAATTGTGTGCGTGGGTTATTGATCTGCATCTGTGCATACAATCCGGTCATCACCTGTCTGCGGTCTGCCTTGTGGGAACGTGAACTCCACAGCGCGAAAAAAGAGATTGAGAAACAGTGCAGCAACAATGGCCAGCAGCGCACTGCAGAGGTAGCGCATCGGTTCTGCAATCCGTTTGCCCTGCATCAGCGTTTCTATCTGGGCAAATGTCTTATTGGCACAGGTGTAATAATCTTTGTCGCGCGCGTAGGTATAAGTGTTATCGGTAATCGAACGTGCGCGGGAATTGGTGATGATTTTGTGCGCCTGTCCATCGCTGTAGAGATAAATCTCATTCAGGCAGCGGTCAATGACGAAGATCGTACCGTTGTCATGCGGACCAAAGAACATCATCAAAATAATCTGCAGCAAAATCTTCGGTGGAAGATTTACTGTGTTCGGTTGTGGTTACAAAAGCCACATTACAGTATGCTGTCAGGTCATACAGCTGCTTTTTGCAGACTGTTTTCCTGGGAGTCTGTCAGAAAATCCGCAGAATCATCCAGCACATAAACGTAGCCGGTTTCCTCATTGGAAGCGGAAACTGCGGATGCACAAACCGGTATGGTGCTGGCGGAGAGTATCAGACAAAATACAAATGCCGTAAGGATACGTTTTATTTTACGCACGGTCATCACCTCCCTGTTTGTCAAATTGTGGCAGCCGGCGGGTGGACAACAGATTATACGCATGGATAATACTGATGAACGATACGAGGATGGCAGCCATGGAAAGAATTGCGGCTCCGTAATAGTAGAGATCCGATACCGGATGCAGGAACCATACCCCAAACGAAAGTACCGCAGCACAGAGCGGAAGAATCCAGCCAAGCGGATTCGTTTTTGCGGCTGGCTCCGGCTGGGCTTCAGGGGTTTTCGGTTTGTCTGCAGCAGAAGCTTTCTTCGATTGGATGAACATTTTGCCCCGGTCATTTGCCCCGGTATCTTTTTTGGTGGATAGAAACGCATTCGTAACAATAGACACCGATGGAAAGCAGTGACAAAAAGCAGGGTAGTCATTACCAGGGAAGAGGGCTGTAAAAATGCCGACCATGCCAAAAGAGCAAAGATCGGAATTGCCAGAAGCAGCGAACCGAGCAGATAACGCTTCGGATCAATCGGAATATCCGCAACGACCAGTCCGGTCTGTCCGTTGACCGTTGCATAAGCGACACGGTCTTTTTGGCGGTAGGATAGAAACCATACCGGAAACATGGTACTGTCGATGGTTTCTGTTTTTTGTATGGAGCTGTTCAGGACGGATGGTATCCATGGTAAAATCGGCAAATGTCCCGTCAGAAGCAATACGCTCGGTTGTTTCCGCAGATGCAGTGTATTCGGCATCGCCCTGATATACTTTTGCATCCACATCGGAAGTGTCCGCGTAAAATCCGCTTAAATAGGCGGGGGTAAAGGCTTTCATGCCTTTTAAATTATAAGGAGCCAGTTCTTCACTGATATTGTCATCAAAAAGAGGATGAGGCATCATAGGAAAGACCTTTGTAGTAGGCATCCAGATCCCCGGTAAGTGCGTAGTGATCGGTAATAATATAATCACCGCGGCGGGAAGTCTTTTTCCCATTGAGCGAGAGAGAACCTTTCTGGGAGATATAAAATGCCCAGTAAGGCATGTAAATTCCGCGGAAACTATCGATATAAGAAGGATCGCGGAGTTCTTTTTTGGCGCAAAAATGGAATGTTTCATACGGCGTGCGTACGCTTCCTTACACTGTTCCTTTGTCTTCTGGAACGGAATAATATAATTGAAGCCGTTTTTCGTGACTGATTCTGCTGTAAAGAATCGTGGAGGCTCCGCAGAAACTGCAGAAACCGGCAGCTGCATTTGTCGGTACTTAAGATTTCACCGCCACACTGCGGACAGGTAAAGATCGTGACCTCGTAATCTCCGTCGAATGTCTTTGATTCTTCGGCATCACTTGTTTTCCCATCAAAATCATAAGGATCAAACAGTGTGTGACAATGCTCGCATGAGAGTTGCTGGGAAGGAATGTCAAATTTGAGATTTCCTCCGCAGTTTGGACATGATAGCATAGTGTTTTCCCTTTCCAAAACATTTTCCTTTGTAACTATTTTATTCTAGCATTGTGGAAATATTTTTACAATGGGTTTCATGCCATGGAACGTGAAAATACCTATTTACAGGGATTTTACAGACTTTACGCAAGTTTACAGCAATTTTACAGCATTACAGAAATTTTACACAGGGTTTACATTCTGGGATGGTTTGATTTTACACTCCGATGATAAACTTATTACAATCTCAGAAAAAAAGTATACGGAGTGTAAAGTTTATGAAAAGAAATGGGGAGGAACCATAAGTGAACGAGACGATGAAAATTATTTTCGGACTGGTCGGAGGTCTGGCAATCTTTATTTACGGCATGAATATGATGAGCGAGTGCCTGCAGAAAGCAGCGGGGGAAAAAGATGAAGAAAATCCTTGCCCTGCTTACAAAAAATCCGATTCTTGGTGTACTTGCAGGTGCTTTGACGACAGCGGTGTTACAGAGCAGCAGCGCAACAACGGTTATGACAATCGGCTTTGTCAGTGCAGGACTGATGTCGCTGCCACAGGCGATCTCTATTATTCTCGGTGCCAATATCGGTACGACCATGACGGCACAGATTATTGCATTTAAAATAACGGATTATATTTATCTGTTCATTTTTGCGGGATTTCTTATTTCTTTTTATTTCAAAGAAAGAAAAAGGTGAAAAATATCGGACAGACAATTTTCGCATTTGGTTTGTTATTCCTTGGAATTGAGACGATGGGCGATGTCATGAAACCATTGGCATCCAGTGCATTCTTTGTCAACATGATTGGAAAAGTATCCCATATTCCGATTCTTGGGGTATGCGTGGGTGCCGTTATGACACTTGTTGTACAGAGCAGCAGTGCAACGATTGCCGTATTACAGAATTTTGCAGCCCAGGCAGGACCGGATGGATGGTGTGACCAGTATCATCGGACTGGCAGGTGCCATCCCGATTCTGTTGGGAGACAATATCGGTACAACGATTACCGCAGTGCTGGCATCTATCGGACAGCCAAAAGATGCCAGAAGGACGGCGTTTGCCCATTGTGTATTTAATATTTCCGGAGCAATTTTATTCCTGTTCCTTGTAAAAACCGTATGCAGCTCTGATTCAGTTTATTTCGCCGAAAGGGAATGAAATCGATGTGATTTCACGTCAGATTGCAAATGCCCATACGGGATTTAACCTTGTCATGACGCTGATTTGGATTCCACTCATTCCTCTGATGGTAAAAATTGTGATGAAACTTGTACCGGATGGAAAGGAAATGGGAACTAAAGCACTGGAAAATCCGAAATATCTGGATAACAAGCTGATTGCACAGCCAGCAGCGGCATTGCAGCTGGTTGCAAAAGAAGTAATGTACTGCGCAAAACTTGTAGATGAAATGATCGGAAAACTGCAGTACAGAAACGGAAAGATTGATAAAGAAAATGCAGAACTTGTAGAAGAAAAGGCGAAAATACTGCAGAAGCTGTATGCTTCGGTCAATGATTGTTTTGCATCACTGTATTCCGGAGGTGTGCTGACCGAGGAACAGGCATCACAAAGTGCCGGTATGCAGTATATTCTCTGTGATATTGACCGGATCGGGCAGCTGACGAGGGAAATCATGGAAACCGTGGCAAAACAGAATAAAGGAAAACATAAGTATTCCAAAGATGCTTTGAAAGAACTGAAAAAGGCAATGGAACAGATCCAGATGATTTACGGAAGCTGCATTCAGGCGATTTCCGGGGATGTGAATATGGATATCAAAGAACTGATGCGGCAAAAAAAGAAGACATCATGCAGCTGGGTGAAAAAATGCGCAAAAACCATATTGCCAGAGTGGGAAAGGGGAAAGTGCGATTCCAAACTTACCATTCCGTTTAATGATGTGCTCCATAATATTGACCGGATTGGAAACAGTTGTGTAAATCTTGTGGAGGTAGCAAAGGAAAATGTAACTATGCAGGCATTTTTTGCAGAGGATTAGGGCATGCACATATGGAATCGGTTTCTGCATCAGCTGGCTGGGCAGCTGAAACGGGCAGAAAATATAATCCGGCAGAGGATAAAAAGACAGGAGACCAATCAAATGAAGAAGACCGAAAAATGTTATACAAACAGAGAACTGTCCTGGCTGCAATTTAACGAGAGAGTTTTAAATGAAGCGGGAAATCCGCGGGTACCGCTGGCAGAACGCATGACTTTTTTGCATCCATTTACCAGACAAATCTGGATGAGTTTTTTCATGGTGCGCGTGGGCACGCTCATGATGCAGATGAATGCAAAAAGAAAAGGTGATTGAAAATAAGACCGGAATGACCAGTGAGGAACAGGTAAAAAGAAATTTTAGCCCGTGTCTGCCAGTTAGAAAAGAAAAAAGGCAAAAATCTATGAACAGCTCATGGGAGAACTTGAGCCAAAAGGAATCGGATTATCAATTTTAACCGTCTTTCCAATGAAGAAGGAAGACTTCTTGAACAATATTTTGATGCACATATTGCACCGTTTTTATCTCCGATGGTTATTGGAAAACAGCAGCCGTTTCCGTTCCTTGCAAATAAGCAGTTGTATGCAATCGTGCTCCTGACATCACAGAAAGGAAAGAAAAAAAGACCGGAATTGTTCCGTGTTCCAACAGTGTGTTCAAACGTCTGATTGAGATACCGACCAGACCGGGATGCTTTATGCTGTCTGAGGAATTGATTCTGCATTTTATTTCAAAATTGTATCCGAAATATACTATTATTCGAGAAATCCATTATGCGTGTGACACGGAATGCAGATATTGATGCACATGATCTGTATGACGAAGATATGGATTACCGGGATATGATGGAGCAGCTTATCAAAAAACGTGTCCGCCTGGACCCTGTCCGGGTGGAATTGAGCCGTAAGATCAATGATGAAGCAAAACGGGAACTGTCAAATTTCCTCGAAATTGGAACCAGTCATATCATCAATGTAAAGACGCCTTTGGATCTTTCGTTTGTTTTTACGCTGCAAATTATCTGCGCGATCAGAAAGAACTGTTCTATGAAAAAGAGAAGTCCGCGGGAGACTCCGGCATTATCCATGCATGAAAGCATCCTGTCACAGGTGGGAAAAAAAGGATGTGCTTCTTTCATATCCGTTTGAGAGCATGAAGCCGTTTATCAAAATGTTAAATGATGCAGCGGAAGACCCGGATGTGGTATCCATCAAAATGACATTGTATCGTGTCGCAGACCGGAGCAAGATCATTGATGCGCTGATTGAGGCAGCGGAAAACGGAAAAAGAAGTGGTGGTACTTGTGGAACTGCGGGCACGGTTTGACGAGGCAAATAACATTGAGATGTCGCACCGGCTCGAAGATGCCGGCTGCCAGATTTTGTATGGACTGGGCGATTACAAAGTACATTCGAAGCTTTGCCTGATCACACAGAAAAAAGGGGGACAGTTATGCGTACATCACGCAGATTGGAACCGGAAATTACAACGAGAAAACTTCAAGACTGTACACGGACCTGTCTTTGATTACCGCAAATCAGGCAATCGGTGCCGATGCAGCAAAAGTGTTTCTTGCATTACAGCAGGGAGAAACGGTGGATGAGGTTTCGGAACTTCTGGTTGCACCGAAATGCCTGCAGAACAAAGTCCTTGAGATGATGGAGGAGCAGATTGCAAATAAAAAGCCGGAAAAGAGGCTTATATCGGGGTTAAGATTAATTCCCTGACGGATAAAGTCCTGATTGATAAGATGATTGAGGCTTCCCAGACCGGTGTAAAGATTGATCTGATTGTGCGAGGGCATCTGCTGCCTGAAGCCACAGATTCCGGGCGTGACGGAAAATATCCGGGTGATTTCCGTTGTTGGACGTTATCTCGAACATTCCAGAATTTATCGTTTTGGTGTGGGGGATGAGGAAAAGATGTACATTGCATCTGCCGATTTTATGACGAGAAATACGGTGCGCCGCGTGGAAGTGGCAGCTCCGGTTTATGATCCTGCAATCCGGGAGCGCATCCGGTATATCTTTGATACCATCATGAAAGATGATGAGAAGGGAAAAGAGCAGAATGCCGAAGGCATTTATGAGGACCGTCATATCAATGAGGAGCCTGTAAACTCACAGGAGATTTTCTTTCAGGATGCTTACGAGGCATGCAATAAATAAAGCTGTATAAAAATAACGGTTCGCGGAAATCTGCGAACCGTTATTTTTATACAGGTACATAACTCTGATCCACATGAATCATAAACTGGTAGTTTCCTTCGATTTCCTGAAGCTTGTTTTCAATTTTTTTTTTTTCTTCAGGTCTTCCGGACGGATCCGCATACCATAGGGGATGACCGCGTCAAAGGCAATGCTGGTGTAGGTATCGCAGTTGATCAGGCGGAAATCGTGGATGGTAATACGGCGGTCAATTTCAAGAACCTTTTGTTCTACCTGCTGCTGCATCTGGGCAATTGCGGCATTATTGGTTTCAATCGGATCCATGTGGATGACGGCTTCACATCCGAGTTTCTGATCCAGCTCCCGTTCAATGTGATCGATCATGTCATGGAGCTGAAAGACATCTTCATCCCCGGAACTTCCAGATGCAGGGTGATCATGCGGCGGCCGGGGACCGTAGTCATGAACAATCAGATCATGGATACCGTGTACTTTGGGATGGGACATGACAATGGCACGGATTTCCCGGACAAATGTCTGGTGGAGCTTTTCCGAGAAGCGGATCCATGGTGTCTTTGACCGCTTTTTTATTCCGGCATAGAGGATGAAAATGGCTACCAGCAGACCGCCAAATCCATCGACATTGATGGATGTCAGGCGCATAATAATCATGGCTGCCAGAACCACAGAGGTGGCAATGGTGTCGGAAAGCGAATCCATGGCGGTCGCCTGCATGGCATCCGAATCGAGTTTTTTCCCAATATAATGGTTGTAACAGTACATGTAGATTTTTACCAGAATGGAGCATACCAGAATTCCCATGGCAAGCAGACTTGTGTCTACGGCTTCCGGATGCAGAATTTTGGAAAAGGAAGTTTTTAAAAGTTCAAATCCCATCATCAGGATAGCAATCGCTACAACAAATCCCGACACATATTCAAACCTCCCATGTCCGAACGGGTGCTCCGAATCTGGAGTTTTCCCGGCATAAAGAAATCCGGCTAGTGTAATAAAAAGAGGAACCGGCATCGGACAGGTTGTTGAATGCATCCGCTGTGATGGCAACGGAACCGCTTAACATTCCGGCAAAATATTTTCCGGCAAACAGGCAGACATTTAAGCAGATTCCAACGATACTGCACAGGGTGCCATATGCCTGCCGTTGTTCTTTTGCCGGACGGTTTTTGATAAAGATTTTCGCTAATATTGTAATCATGGATATCCCCCAAGAATCATACATGTCCATTGGTTTTTCCTATTATATGCTACGTTTGGGGAAAAGGTCAAATTATATAAATTTTACCTGCATTTTATACATGCACCATCCCAAAATTTACAGAGCCGGCATATAATTAGATATAAAAAAATGACAGGGAAAAGAGGAGAAAAAATCATGCCGTCAACGTATGCACATTACCGGCTTGGACAGCAGGTCCGCAGGGAACTCGAAGGGAATGAGAGAAAAATCATTGAAAAATATCCACAGCTGTATCTGATCGGACTTCACGGACCGGATATTTTGTTTTACTATAAGCCATTAAGACCGAATCCGGTCAACCAGATCGGATATGATTTGCATGGACATTCCGGAAAAGAATTTTTTGAAAGAGCCAAAAATATAATTAATAGCCACAGAAGGAAAAAAAGAACCATTTCTGGCATACACCTATGGAGTGCTTAACCATTTTGCGCTTGATGTAAGCTGCCATGGGTATATTGATGAGAAAAATTGCAGCAAGTGGTATTTCCCATACGGAAATTGAAGTAGAGTTTGACCGTATGCTTATGCTTATGGATGGGAAAGATCCGTTGCGGCAGAATCTGACGGAACATATTGTTCCGTGTATGGAAAAATGCGGAAGTGATCCGCTGGTTTTATCCGAAAACGACACCGGCAAATGTCCGGGAAGCATTAAAAGGAATGATCACCTATAATAACATGCTGATTGCGCCATCCAGAATCAGGCGGTTCTTTATTTATGCACTTTTGTATGTTTCCGGGAATTACAAAGAAATGCACGGTCTGCTTGTAAATTACCGTAAAAATCCACAGTGTGAAGACAGCAACCGGCAGCTGATGCAGTATTACCGTCAGGCAAAACTCAGTGCCCTGCGGATGATCAGCCAGTTTGGCACTTATCTGGATGGGAGCAGGGGATTGGAACCTATCTTTGATTATAGTTTTGGATCACAGCTGGTTGGAAAAGAGGTTGTACAAAATGGAAAAGAGGTAAAACATGCAGTTTAAATTGACAAAAAAGGAGAAAAAGCTGGATCTTTTATGATGTGGGAAATTCGGCATTTGTTTTGATGGTTTCCACAATACTTCCTGTTTACTTTAATTATCTTGCGCAAAATGCGGGAGTTTCGGATGTGGATTATCTGGCATACTGGGGGTATGCGGCATCCATTTCCACACTGATTGTTGCAGTTTTAGGACCGGTTATGGGAACGCTGGCAGACACCAGGGGATTCAAAAAGCCGCTCTTTTTATCGTGTATTCTGGTCGGGTGCGCCGGCTGTCTGCTGATGGGACTGACCACATGGTGGATTTCGTTTCTGGTAATTTTTATCATTGCAAAGGTTGGATTTAATTCCAGTCTGGTTTTTATGACTCCATGCTTTCGGATGTGACAGCCCCGGAGCGGATGGATCGGGTTTCTTCTTCCGGATATGCCTGGGGATATGCAGGAAGCTGTATTCCTTTCATCGTAAGTCTTGTTTTTGTACTTGGGTATCAGAAAATGGGATTTTCTTTTGAAACAGGAATGATGATTGCGTTTGCAGTGGTTGCGGTGTGGTGGCTTGTGATGTCGCTTCCTTTAATGAAGCAGTATCGCCAGGTTCATTATGTAGAGCGGAAACCGCATGCCATGAGGGAAAGCGTTGGACGTATCATAGAAACGCTGCGCAGTGTACGGAAACAAAAAGAAAATCTTTCTGTTTCTCATAGCATTCTTCTTTTTTCATTGATGGAGTCTATACGATTATAGATATGGCAACGGCGTATGGTTCTGCCCTGGGGCTGGATTCCACAGGACTGCTTCTTGCATTGCTTGTGACACAGTTTGTTGCATTTCCGTTTTCCATTCTGTTTGGCAGGCTTGCGGAAAAATACGATACCGGAAAGCTGATTTTAACCTGTATTGCTGCGTATACGGGGATTACCGTTTTTGCTGTGTTTATGAAGGCACAGTGGCAGTTCTGGGTGCTGGCAATCTTTGTGGGAATGTTCAGGGGGTATTCAGGCACTGTCCCGGTCTTATTTTGCAAAAATTGTTCCACCGGAGCGTTCCGGAGAGTATTTTGGTCTGATGGATATCTGTGGAAAAGGAGCATCCTTTATGGGAACGACGGTGGTCGGACTGGCTTCCCAGGCTTTTGGGAGTATAAACATCGGGATATCCGCAATCGTATTTCTCTTCCTTGCGGGAGCACTGTTTTTTATGAAAACAGAGCACAGTGGATCGGAAAGTATGAAAAATCAGGAGAACGTTATCATGGAACAGCAGATGTTCCATGATTAAAGTAATACAATATACGATGTGAATTTGTAGTATAAAATGATATAAAAATGTATTTAATATTTAATTAATATTTGATGAAATTTGGAGAAATCATTGACATATTTGATAATAGTGGTAGACTGATGTTAGTTGCAACTTACAAAAGGTCGCGCAGACTAAATAAGACTAAAATGATGGAGGTAACAAAAGAAATGAAAAAAATCAAAAAAAATAATGTCTATGGTTCTGGTTATTGCTACTTTATTTACTACATTCAGTCAAACAGTGCAAGCATCTCCTGTAAAAATGAACACAATATCTAATGGAATAGAGATGGTTGAAAAAAAAATTTTACCGAAACATCAATATATGCAAAATATTATTTGACGGTTAATGGGAAAACTATGTTATATACAGAGTATGGAGAAATTGAAAATAATAACTTTGTGTTAGATACTACCAGTGTAGAAGTAGATAAGGATAAAAAAAGAAATTTCTTCAACGGAACAAACGGAACACGTTGTAACACCTATTTTACTCTATAATAATACGGAATCTTTTATTTCCTTATATGCTTACAATTATAAAGCACATACAGAAACTTTTAATTTAAAATTTGATAAAATGGACGTTAGGTGCAGTTACAACAGTATTAGTTGCTACAATTGGTTTAGCAGCTGGTGATGCTGGTGTAATCGCAGGGGCGTTGATTGATTCTGTAGCAGATGGACTTATTCCAAACATACCAGATAGCATTTATTTTGACGGTGAAAGATGTGTTAGTCATTCAAGTGGAAAAATATATTATAGATACAGAGGCGATTTTTATTCTGATTCTTCTGAAAAAAAGTTCTTTTGAAAAAAAAAATGTTTCTTGGTCTAGGCGGTGGGGACATTAAGAAAAATAAGGAGATTGCATATGAATTATGGTTTTGAATTAATGTCAGAAATAATTCCTCTTTGTATTGTAGCTGTGTTAGGAATTGATATGAAAAAGGGCGGAGAAAAAGATTTTTTACCATCTATTATTATTTTATCAATCATAGAAATCCCAACACTGATTGTAACACTTTTTTGTATGTTCATAAAAATTCCACAATCAAATAGCAGACATATAATGGCACAACTGCTCTTTTTGCTTTCGTTGCGCTTATATATGTTCTTTGTCGAAAAAAAAATAGAAATATTGTTCATTTAAACAATAGGGGAGTAATTTATTTGAGTATTTGAAATAATAAAAAAGACCGTGTGGGCATGAGAGGATGCACACGGTCTTTTTGTTGTCATAAAACGTATTCCATGTTAAAATGATAGGCGAATAAACGGATGAAGGACAACAGAATGGATTTTTTAAAAGCAAATTATCATGCACATACATGGAGGTGCCAGCATGCCTATGATACGGAGAGAGAATATATTGAGGCAGCGATTTCCATGGGAATTGAAATTTTTGGATTTTCCGATCATGTGCCGTGCCCCTATCAGGACGGATATGTATCCAATATCCGGATGACCATGAAACAGGCGCCGGAATATGTGGAGACAATCCGAAGGCTCGAAGCGGAGTACCGGGATCAGATAAAAATATATGCAGGATTTGAGGCAGAGTATGTTCCGGAATTTTACGAAGAACAGATGCGGATGTTCCGCAACCTCGGATGTGATTATATGATCATGGGGCAGCATTTTCTGGGATCGGAAGAAAAAACGGACCATATACAGGGACAGAGACGGAGGATGAAAGCCGTATCCGCAGATATGTGGATCTCGTAATCGAAGGGATGCAGACCGGAAGTTATGCCTATCTTGCCCATCCGGATCTGATGAATTATCAGGGAATGGATTCGGTATACGACTGGGAGATGACCCGGTTGTGCAAAAGAAATGAAGGAACTGGACATTCCGTTGGAGATCAACATGCTCGGC
>VOFJ01000633.1_pt1 | contig 41220 bp, 68 predicted proteins | sample 5384081 | NCBI WGS metagenome assembly VOFJ01 (sample SAMN12384729, study PRJNA508395) | human gut metagenome | isolation source: healthy gut I | host: Homo sapiens
TTGGTGGGCGTGTCGGACAAGGCGTTCAGGATGCTGTCGTCCGCGCTCTGGGTGGGGATGTAGCCCACCGTGACGTGGAGCTTGCCGCCCTTTTTGAAGAGCTTTGTCACGGTGGCGCGGTAGCTGCCCACGCTGCCCGTGACCGGGGTCGTGTAGCACTGGGTGGTCTCGTCGAACTCGATGGTCATGTCGTCCATCTCAAAGCTCTTGTGGGTCATCTTGCAGCTGGGGCCCACCAGCTTTGCCAGGTAGGCGTCCACATCCACCGAGGGGATCAGCAGCTGCTCGGTGTCCGGGTCGGTGTTGTAGTGGTCAAAATTGCCCTGGGTCTCCTGGATGTTATACACACAGCCCCAGACAGCCGCCTCCCGCAGGGTCAGGTCGTCGATATTTTCAATGCCGTCAAAGGGGAGCGGGTCAAACAGGACAAGGCCCTCCAGCTTATCTTCATATTCTTCTTTCTGGGCCGTATCGTCAAACAGCTTTGCCACGGCACGCACGCCGGAGCGCAGCACCGTCACCGCGCCGATCAGCACCAGTACCGCCACCAGCAGCCCAAAGGGCCTGCCGGGCACGGCGGCGGTGCAGCCGGGCGTGCTCTTCCGGGGTCATATAATTTTTCATAGGGTATCGTCTCCAAGAATATAAGTTTTCTGCACTCCACAGTATACCACAATCTGCCGGCAGGTGCAAAACCCGGGCCGTGGATTTTTTGTGAAAGCGCGTGGTTATTCCCAGGTCTTCCAGACATCGGGCTGGTAGCCCACGGTGGCCTTGCGCCCGTTGCGCACAATGGGCGTGAGCAGCAGCTGCTGATTTTCAAACAGCTTATCCTCTTTCTGCCAGTCGATGAGCGTCCAGCAGCGCCAGCGTCTGCTTGTCTTTCGCGTTGGGGTTCACCATCTTTTCCCAGCCGCCCAGGGCGCGGGCCACGTTGTCGAACTCGCCGCGGCTCATGCCCTTTTCCTTCAGGTCGATCATCTGGAATTTGATGCCCCGCTCCTTGAAGTACCGCTGGGCCTTTTTGGTATCAAAGCACTTGGTGGTGCCGAAGATCTGAATGTTCATGGTTTGTCCTCCTGTCGTCCGTAAAAGTTATTGTACCACACCGCGCACAAAAAGCCCAGCATATTTCCCTGCGAAACGGGGAAAATAAAGCCATCAAAGGAGGATTGGTTTTATGAGAGCATTCGTAGACCCCGACCTGTGCATCGGCTGCACCCAGTGCGCGGGCATCTGCCCCACCGTGTTCACGATGGAGGGCACACTGGCCGTGGCGCTGGTGGGCGAGATCCCCGGCGAGGAAGTGCCCGCCGCCGTGGATGCCGCCCAGGCCTGCCCCGTCAGCGCCATCCGCATGGAGGAGAGCTGAGTCTTCTCCCAAAATCACCGGGAAGCAATTGCCTCCCGGTGATTTTCTTTGGGCGGGTTTTGTGCTATACTATAAGGTGTGAAAATTCGGAATGGAGGATAAGAAACGATGCGTTTACTGGTCATTGACGGCAACAGCATTGCCAACCGTGCATTTTTTTTGGCATCAAGCTGCTGACCACCAAGGACGGCCGCTATACCAACGCCATTTATGGCTTTTTGAATATCCTGCTCTCCCTGCTCAAGGAGTGCGACCCCGACGAGGTGGCCGTGGCGTTCGACCTGCGGGCCCCCACGTTCCGCCACAAGATGTATGACGGCTACAAGGCCACCCGCCACGGGATGCCCGAAGAGCTGGCCCAGCAGATGCCGGTGCTGAAAGAGCTTCTGGCCGACCTGGGCTACCGCGCCGTGACGGCCGAGGGCTGGGGAGGCCGACGACATTCTGGGCACCCTGGCTGCTGCCTGCGACGCCCGCAAGGACGACTGCTACCTGGCCACCGGAGACCGCGACAGCCTGCAGCTGGTGAGCGAGAGCACCACCGTACTGCTGGCCGCCACCGCCATGGGCCGGAGCAAGACCATCACCATGGATGTGGACGCCATCCACGAGAAATACGGCATTGAGCCCAAACAGCTCATCGAGGTGAAGAGCCTGATGGGCGACACCTCCGATAACATCCCCGGCGTGCGGGGCATCGGGGAAAAAAACAGCCCTGAACCTGGTGCAGAAATTCGGCACGCTGGAAAATGTTTACGCCCACATCGACGACCCCGTCATCAAGCCCAAGCAGCGGGAGCATCTCTTGGAGTGCAAGGCAGATGCCGAGCTGAGCCATGTGTTGGGCACCATCCGCACCGACGCCCCCATCGACACCGCCGAGGGTGCGTATGTCGTGGGTGAGGGCAACAAGGCCGAGGCCGTCCGGCTGATGCAGGAGCTGGAGCTGCACTCCCTCATCACCCGCTTCGGGCTGGACAACGTGGCTCCGGCCACGGCCCCCGAGGAAGTGCCAACGGAAGAAGCCGAGATCGGCATTCTGCCCCTGACCCCCGCCGGGCATTATCTGGTGGCCGCCCGCCCCGCCGTGATGGGCAAACAGGGCACCAAAAATGTCATCGTCAACCAGCCGGAGGCCTGGTACGCCGTGCAGGACAGGACCGTTTTCCCCTGAGCGACGACGAGCTGGTCCGCCTGCTGGATGACCCCGCCGTGACGCTGGACGTCTTCTACCCGCCCCCCTCTATGCCAAGGCCATGGCGGCCGGTGGCTGGGGCAGCAGCATCGTCTGGGACGGCAAGCTGGCCGCCTATCTGCTGGACGCCTCGGCCTCCAAGTATCAGATCTCGGAGCTGGCCGTGAGCTACCGCGCCAAGGCAGCGTTCACCTGCGAGGAGTGGCCGGATGGATCCGGATCCCTGGCGGATCTGTTTGCCAAGATGAAAGCCGAGATCACGGCCTGCGGCGAGGACGACCTGTACCATGACATCGAGTTCCCGCTGGCCCAGGTGCTGGCCGACATGGACGCGCATCGGCATTTGCGTGGACGCCGAGGGCATCCGACCAGTTCGGCGATAGCCTGCGCGCCGAGCTGAACGGCATTTTGCAGAACATTTATGCTGAGGTCGGGTACGAGTTCAATCTGAACAGCCCCAAGCAGTTGGGCGAAGCCCTGTTTGACAAGCTGGGCCTGCCGCCCCGCAAAAAAACGGCCCGCGGCTATTCCACCGACGCCGAAACGCTGGAAAGCCTGCGCGCCTACAGCCCGGCGGTAGATGATATTTTGAAGTACCGCACCTATTCCAAGCTGCTTTCCACCTATGTGGAGGGCCTGCTGAAAGCCCTGGGGCCGGACGGACGCATCCATTCCACCTTTATCCAGACCGAAGCCCGCACGGGACGCATCAGCTCCACTGAGCCGAATTTGCAGAACATTCCCATCCGCACCGAGCTGGGCAGCCGCCTGCGCGGCTACTTTGTGGCCGCCCCCGGCGAAACGCTGGTGGACGCCGACTATTCCCAGATCGAACTGCGCATTCTGGCCCACATTACAGGCGATGAAGCCATGCAGCAGGCGTTTTTGTCCGGGGCAGACATTCACCGCGCCACCGCGGCCAAGATCTACCACATCCCGGAGAGCGATGTCACGCCGCAGCTGCGTTCGGCCAGCCAAGGCCATCAACTTTGGCATCATGTACGGCAAGGGAGCGTTCTCTCTGGGCAAGGACCTCGGCATTTCGGTCAAGGAGGCAGATACTTTCTTGAAAACGTATCTGAATACCTTCCCGAAAGTGGACGGCTACATGCAGAACTGCATTGAACACGCCAAAGAGAAAGGCTATGTAGAAACGCTGTTTGGCCGCCGCCGCCCGCTGCCGGAGCTGGCAAGCTCCAACTTCCAGGTGCGCAGCTCCGGCGAGCGCATGGCCCGCAACACACCCATCCAGGGCACCGCCGCGGACATCATTAAGCTGGCCATGGTGCATGTCTGGCAGCGCCTGCGGGACGAAAAACTGCAGGCCCGCCTGCTATTGCAGGTACACGATGAACTGATCGTGGAAGCGCCGGAAAAAGAAATCGACGAAGTCAAGCGCATTTTGAAGGAAGAAATGGAAAACGTCGTGCATTACAGCGTTCCCCTGACGACAGAGGTCGGCGTGGGAAAGACGTGGCTGGAGGCACACTAAAACGGGGCGCAGCCTGACGGCTGCCGCACTTTTCCGGGAAAATAGCAAGTAAGAAAACGTTGCGGGCCGGGCATGCCCGGCCCCTACATTGAGGTTTTGTTATGTATGTTTTAGGAATCGAATCGACCTGCGATGAGACCGCGGCGGCGATTGTGGAGGACGGCCGCAAGGTCATCTCCAACGTGATCTCCACCAGCGTGAAAGAGCAGGCCCTATACGGCGGCGTTGTGCCGGAGATCGCCAGCCGCCGCCATGCCGAGTATATCAGTGCTACCGTGGACAAAGCGCTGGCCGACGCCGGCATGACGATGGCCGACGTGGACGCCGTGGCCGTAACCTTTGCGCCCGGCCTCATCGGCGCCGTGCTGGTGGGCGTCAACTTTGCCAAGGGGCTGGCCTATGCGGCAGGCAAGCCGCTGTGCCGGTGCACCACCTGCGCGGGCACATTGCGGCCAACTATTTAACGCATCAGGATCTGAAGCCGCCGTTTCTGTGCCTCGTCGCCAGCGGCGGGCACAGCCACATCGTGATGGTGGAGGATTGGTGCCGCTACAAAGTTCTGGGCCGCACGGTGGACGACGCCGCCGGCGAAGCCTACGATAAAGTAGCCCGCACGCTGGGCCTGCCCTATCCAGGCGGTCCCAGCGTGGCCGCGGCGGCCGGGACGGTAACCCCAAGGCATTACAAGCTGCCCGTGCCCCATGTAGAGGGCAAGTACAACGTCAGCTTCAGCGGCCTGAAGACCGCCGTCATCAACGAGGTACACAACGCCGAGCAGAAAGGCCAGCCGGTCAATGTGGCCGATATGGCCGCCAGCTTCCAAGAGCGCATTGCACAGATCTTGGCCAAGAAGCTGCTGGCCGCCGCAGCGGATACCGGTGCCAACCATCTGCCTGGCGGGCGGCGTTGCGGCCAATGGCCGTCTGCGCCAGCTGGTGAACGATGGTGCCCAGAAGCTCGGCGCGAAAGTGTATCTGCCGGAACTGAAATACTGCGGCGACAACGGCGCGATGATCGCCGCGCAGGGCTACTATGAATTCAAGGATGGCAACATTGCAGACCTTACCCTGAACGGTCTGCCCACCCTGCCCATCGACTACGAATAAAGCAAGAGGTCTGGTGCCACCCGCAGACCTCTTGCTTTTTCCTGTTCCACTTTAGTATTTGAAATAGAACCGGACCTCGCCGATCTTCTTTTTTCCGCAACAGGAAGGCCGCCGGGATGAGGGGTAGACCAGCACCGACGAGAGCATCGTGATGTCGTAGCCGCTGACGCTTTCGGCCTGCGTCTCGGTGCCGTAGAGCCCGCCCATCAGCATGGACAGAATGTCCATCCTGCCGTGGAGGAAGACCGTGACCCAGAGGTTGCCGGTGCGGAAATAGATGGCCCCATACAGCACGCCTCCAGCGACGTGGCGAAGACGCACCGTATCAGCACCCCAGCGGGGCGCTGGTGAACAGGTTGGTCGGGTGGGCGCAGCCGAACAGCACGCCGGACAGCAGACACGCCTTCCAGATGCCGCCCGGCTGGTGCCGAAGTGCTCCAGCAGCGTTTCCGCGACGACGCCCCGAAACAGAAACTTCCTCCGCGACGCCCACCAGCATCATGTTGGCGAAAAGCTCAGGATGCGCCACAGCGGCAGCAGGTGCCGTCCGCCGCGAGGCCGAACAAGAGCTTCACGTGCCAGGCAGGCCAGCAGCGCCGCCGGGTACATGCCCACCAGCAGCCCATTGAAAAAAGCCGCAGCCCCGCCGCGTCAGCACTGCCCTGCCCGTGCGCCGCAGCAGCACCACTGCCACGCCGATGCCCACCAGCTCTGAATGCAGCCCAGCAGTAAAATCATCCCATAGGCAAAGTTGAAGCGGAACAGGAGCAGGGGCGATCACCACAAGATACGATGAAACGAACAGGTTCCCCAGAAATCACCGCCTCCGCCCTGATACAATAGAGAGCGGGATGGTTCTTGCGTGCAATGTTTGAGCATGGCGATTTCCTCCGTTGCTGAAACCGGGCTTTTATTGTACCATATTGAGAGGAATTGTTCAAATAAACGATGCAGTGGCCGGCTCGGAGCCCACGAAAACTTGAAAAAAGTGTTGACAAGAGGTGTTTAAAAGATAGTATATCCCTGTCGTGCGCTTACCGCTCCCTGACAAAAACCGAATAATGGGGATTTGCATAGTGGTAGTGCGGTAGACTCTGACTCTACTTGTGGGAGTTCGATTCTCTCATCCCCAACCAGAAAACCGCAGTCCAACTGGCTGCGGTATTTTCGGGGCATAGCGCAGTTGGTAGCGCGCCTCGTTCGGGACGAGGAGGCCGTGGGTTCAAATCCCGCTGCTCCGACCACCCCTGCACGTCGATCCGTTGAGGATTGACGTGCTTTTTTCGCCATCCCTGCCGCGTTGCCATTCGGGCGCGTTGAGCTTTTTGGTGGGCGTGATTGCGCGAGCCGCGCTTATGATAACTGGGCCAGTACCAGCGTTCGTTTCTCTGCTGCTCGCATCCTTGCTGGCCGCGCCCAGCCTCGTTTCCTCGCGCCACAGGTGCGGTCGGTCTGCCGTTGTTCGAATCCACCCTTGGTGAAACTTAAGATACCGGATAAAACAAAAGACCAGCGTATTTTCTACGCTGGTCTTTTTTGGGCGGGCGCGGGTGGATTCGAACCACCGAAGCTGAAAGCAGCAGATTTACAGTCTGTCCCCATTGGCCACTCGGGAACACGCCTGGGCTCACTTTGTGCGCCATCGCTGACCGCCCGTATATCTACTTATCGATTCTGAAATTTGTCAACCATTTTTTGCAAAAAATCTTGACATCTTTGTCAGCCGGTGTATACTACAACCAATGATTGTGGTTCAGACGCACAAATTAAAACAGAAAGGAGACTATTCTTTATGACGACTGACCGCGAAGCATTTCTCGCATCGTTCAAGGAGTATCTTGTCCTCACCCCGGCTGTGGAACTGCTGAACGACTACACCTATTTGTTGATATACATCAATCACGACCCCTACGATGAGCAGCGGAACCCGGTACCAGTACTCCTTGTGGATGCTGCTTCCACCGTAGGCATCGAAGTTTTTCAGGTCGATACATGGCGTGCCGGTGCGCCAAGCGCCAGCGTGAGGACGACAACGCCTTTGGGAATCTGCAATGGCATGGCACGACCACCACTACGCCAAGGCCCCGGAGCCCTACTGCCTGAGCGATGTGCCCCGTGAGAGACGGAATGGCTGGTGCCGGATGTCCTGCCGCGGGGCGAGATCTCCCTGCTGGTGCCGACGGCGGCACCGGCAAGGGCATCTGGCAAGCCCAGCTCATCGCCTCACGTCACCGCCCGGGCAGACCAGCGGCTTCTTCCCCGAACCGCCTGCCCAGACCGGCCGGGTGCTCATCCTTGCGGGCGAGGACGACCCAAGGTGCTCAAGGCCGCATCGCCGCCGGAGCCGACATGTCAAGGTGATGGTCGTCAGTGCCGACGACTACTACCTGCGCACCGGCCACCAGCTCTGCATCGGAGACGACGACATCACCACCTTTGTGGCGAAGATCAACCCCATCCTGTTGATCTTGGACCCGCTGCAAAAAGCTTTCTGCCCCCGACGTGGAGATGGCCAGCCGCACCAGATGCGCGGCGCCGTGCTTCCCTGAAGAGCCTGAGCACCAAGTACCACCTCGCCACCCTCATCTCCATGCACACCAACAAGCGGCCGGGCGTTTCGGGCCGTGGCCGCCTCGCCGACAGCCCCGACCTGTGGGACATTGCCCGCAGCGTGCTGATGATGGGCCGCTGCAAGAACAGCACCGAGGGCCAGATCTACCTCAGCCACGAGAAGAGCAGTTACCCAAACCTTGCCCAGATCAAAAGTTGAGTGACGTGACCGTGGACGGCGTGCCGACCGCGTGCGGGCCATCTTCGACGGCTCCACCGACAAAGAAGGACGCGGCTTCATGGAGGAGCGCCGCCTCCGCCTTGCCCAGACCGGGACGACACCACCGCCGCCATCCTCAATGCGCTGGCCGAGAGCCGCCTCGGCAGCATGGCCAGCGCAGCTGCGCCATTGCCGGCGAGGCCGCGCAGCGAGAAGACCTACAATCGCGTGCCTTACGCGAAGGCGCGGCCGCACGAAGAAGTGCGACCTCTGCAGAGATGGCTGCAACTGGTGGTACTCCTCCGACTGAGTAAACCGATGACCGAACTTAAAAATAACTACGCTCTATGTTTTAATTTTGAATGTTGGTCTGGTTGGCCAACTTCGCCGCTGTGGGTCAAGTTCGAAACTTGGTCACTTCCCCTGCGCTGAACCCGGCCATGCTGGCCAAGTCTGATTTACGGCGATGCCGCCATTCCGATGTTGGCCACCAAACCAGCTTGTGTAGTAGAGATGCAAAGACCCCAGGTGTGCCTCGGCCTAACTTTTCGTGGTAGCTAGTGACAGGAAACGACATTCCAGCACAGCTCCTTTCACTCTATCAAGCTGCACAGTCCGGTGGTTCACCACAGTAATCTCTGCCACAGCCTTTCAACGGTCTGCAAAATGCGTTCTATCTTCTCCCACCGTAGCAGCAGACGAACCACCTCGCCGCATTGTTCACACTTCATGCAGGGAACATTTTGATAATGACTTAACGCAGTTTTTCAGTTGTACCGTGTGAATGGTGGTGCTGGGCTTCATTTCGCCTTTGCAGAAAAAAAGTCTATCAATGTTCATTCCCTTTCTTCTTTCGCTCTGTATAGGTAGCGTTCCAGTGGTCGAATCAAAAGCGGCCGCCGTGGGTTTAACCACAGTGCATCCGGATACCGCACACCACATGGAGCCCAGCGTCCAGCCGGGTTACACGCCAAACGCACAAGGCCAGGATGGACAGCGGAAGTCCCCTGGCCTGTTCTATGATCTTCCCGCTCTGATGGTTTGCCGAATGTTCAGCAGGATACCGCGCTCATAAGCGAGCCTGTGAATGCGCCGTCGTAAGAAGATTTCTCCGCTTTCGTTATTAGTGTGCGCAGATTCTCTCTTATTGTCAATTCCATCAGGCGGTTTCCTCTCCATCTGGTTCAGAAAGAATCTTTTGAAAAGTTCTTCTGTCGTCCCGCTGAAATGTTCCCCCCTTGCTTGTTCTAACCATATTGTCCACTTCATCAATCGCCGCTTGCGTTTCAGCATTCGGCACTTCATCTGGTACAGACTTCAACAGAATATTCAGACAATACAACGCTCTTTTCCAGCGTCCGCAGCCTTGCTATGAATCCTTTTGCCCCATCCTCTTTGGATAAGGAAGCATGATATTATCCTGCTCTACGATTATAAAGTTGCATTTGATCTCTTCTTCGCTTCACTGATCGGCATGGTATCACCTTTAAGATGATTATACCACAGGATCAACGGCACGTCAACGTGTATATTTTGAACAGCAAAGGCAAATTTAACATTATGCAGTTGCAGCGCATGCAAAAGCAAAAATCCCCGATACACGCCGTTGTTTTAACGGTATATCGCAGGATTTTTCTTGGAATAGTGACAGGAGTTGAACCTGCAACCCACTGATTACAAATCAGTTGCGCTGCCATTGCGCCACACCAGCAGACATTACATGGGATATTATATCACCAGAATGCCGGTTTGGCAAGTTCAACTTTTGCGGCTGCTTCATTTTGCTTTTTTCTTATGCGTTGGCCGCTTTCAGCGCCTGCTGGATGGCGGCAAAGTCCTCCAGGGTCAGCGCCTCGGGGGGCGGATACGGGCGTCGAAGCCTGCGGCCTCAATGGCGTGGATGACATTCTCTTTGGGCAGCGAGAGGCCGCTGGCGATGGCGTTGGCAGCGGTCTTGCGGCGCTGGCCAAAGGCCGCGCGGATGAGGGCAAAATAGCCCTCCTCGTCCTCTACCTGCACGGCGGGGGGCGGGGCGGATGTCCATGCGGACCACCGCGCTGGTCACCTTGGGAGCCGGGTAGAAGCTGCCCGGAGCGGCGGTGAACATCATCTTCGAGGTGGCGTAGTAACTCACCGCGCAGCTGATGGCGCTGGAAGCCCGGGTGCCGGGGGTCGCGGCCAGACGGTCGGCTGCCTCTTTCTGGACCATGACGGTCAAGCTCTCGATGGGCAGGCGGTCGCCCAGCAGCTTCATGACGATGGGGCTGGTGATGTAATAGGGCAGGTTGGCGCAGAGGGCCACTGGCATCCCGGGGAATTCCTCGGCAATGAGGGCCCGGAGGTCCACTTTCAGCACGTCCTGCATGACCAGTTTAAAATTGTCCACCCCGGCCATCGTCTCAGCCAGCAGGGGCGGCAGGCGCTCGTCCACCTCAATGGACACTACCTTGGCAGCCCGCTTGGCCAGCTCCCGGGTCAGCACGCCGATGCCGGGGCCGATCTCAATGACACCATAGCGCTTGTCCACGCCGCTGACGCCGTCCACGATCTTCTGGGGATGCCCGGGTTGATGATAAAGTTCTGCCCGAATCCCTTGGAAAGGGCAAAATCGTATTTTTCGCACAAAGCGCGGACGTAAAGACAGGTCAGTCAGCTCCGGCATAGGTTCCATCCTTTCGTGTTATCACATTTTCTGGCAAAAAGGCCTCCGGCACTGCGCCGGGGGCCTTTTGTTGATTCACTTGTTGTTTCAGCTGTTGGAGGATGCGGCGCTTTCAGCCGCCTCACTGGATGCTTCAAAAGATGCAGCCTCGCTCTCGCTGACGGCCTCGCTCTCCGCGGCAGACTCGCTTTCCGCGCTCCCTTCACTGTCGGCACCGGCATCCTCTGCAGCCGCGCTGGAAGCGGCCTCGTTGACACCGCCCACAGTGGTAGTACCGCTGAGCTGTTGAGCCGTGCTGACGGCACGCTGGATCTGCGGGTCGGTATCGAGGGTAAAGTCGTAGTAGCTGGTCTGCTCGTCAGCAGTCAGGCTGCGCTCCCACATCCACGGTCAGGCCCGTGCCGTCAAAACAGGAGCCGTCGCCGCAGAGCAGCTTTGCCACCGTGACCACCACAGCGCTGCCATCGGACAGACGCTGGGGGCTGGACTGGATGGTGCCCTTGCCCATGGTGGTGGTGCCCACCAGCCGGGCCCCGCTTAGGGTACGCAGGCTGGATGCAAACAGCTCCGCCGCGCTGGCCGTGTTGCCGTTGACCAGGCAGACCAGCGGCAGGGCGATGGCGCTTTCGCCGGTGCTGCTGCCCAGCAGGGGTGCGGCTGCCGTACTTATCTTCGGCATAGGCCAGCGTCCCCTCCGGGGTGATGAGGTCGATGCAGCTGATGGCATCTTCGAGGATGCCGCCGCCGTTATCCCGCAGGTCAAACACCAGGCTGGTGGCCCCGCTGGCGGTCAGGCTGCGCAGGGCGTAATCCAGCTCACTGGGCGTGGTGCCATCGAACTGCCAGATTTTTGATGTACCCCACCGAATCCTGCAGCAGAGCAGAATCCACGGTGGTAGCGGTATAGCCGGAATGGGTCAGGTCCGCATTGTGCTCCGAGGCCTCACTGTCCAGCCAGGTAACATTGACACTGGTGCCGGACTCGCCCGCAGGCGGGTCTGGACGGTTTCCACACCCGACATGCTCTTGACATCATTGCCGTCCACAGCGGTGATGTAATCGCCCACTTTGATGCCCGCTTCCTGGGCGGGAGAATCCGTATACACCTTGATGACCTTGGCATAGCCGGACTGGTCGATGGCCAGCTCCACACCAATGCCCAGCAGGGTGCCGTTCTGGACGTTTATCAGGTCGGTATAGGCGGAGGCAGTGTAGTACCGGGCGTACTTATCGCCGGTGCCCAGCAGGTAGCCGGCGCTCAGGCGGTCGTAGAGCACCGTCTCGTCGATATCATAGTAATCGTTGCCGCGCACATAGCGGTCTACTTCGGCCAGCTTGTTGTACATGCTCTCTTTTTTCTTTGACGCTGGACACGGTGCTGTCAAACAGGCGCATGGCCAGCAGCATGGTAATGGAGAACGTAACGGTCATGGCCAGGATGACGATGGTGACCGCCATCCCGAAAGAGATCTTCCGATTCATTTCCGTTCCTCCACGCTCAGACCAGCAGCATCATAACCACGCTGCCCAGCATGGAGCAGGCAAAGATCCCTGCAAGGAGCAAACAGCCCACGCGCAGGATGCGCTTGCGTTTTTCTTCCTTCATAAGCCCTGACGGCCTCCTTTGATACAATGCAGATTATTTCATGGGGATATAACCACGGGGTTGACGGCATTGGCCTTGGAACCGCCCTTCCACACTTCCAGATGAAGGTGGTTGCCGGTGGAGTTGCCGGTGCTGCCCACATAACCGATGATCTCACCCTGCTGGACATACTTGCCCGCCGAGGTGGCGACCGACCGCATGTGGCCGTACAGCGTACTGTACCACACCATCGGACATTTTGCCGTGATAGATGATGACATAGTTGCCGTAGCCGCCGCTGGACCAGCCGGCCACCTGCACATAGCCGCTGGCGGCTGCGTAGAATGGGCGTGCCTGCGGGGGCGGCAAAGTCGGTGCCGGCGTGGAGTTTGTTGACGCCGGAGACCGGGTTTTTGCGCCAGCCGTACTCGCTGGAGATGCGGGTATAGCTCTTGAGCGGGCAGATGAAGCCGGTAAAGCTCAGGGTGGGCTTGCGCCGCAGCAGCCGCGGCGATCAGCTTCTGGATCTCTTTCTTGACGGCCTCGTAGTTCATCTCATCCGGACTCGATGGCCGCCTTGGCATCCTGCTGGGCTTTCTGGGCCTCAGCCGCACTCAGCTGGGCTTCCCGGACGCTGGAATTCAGCTCGTTCTGCTTGGACTGCATCTGGCTGTTCTGGGCGTCCAGCTCGGCCTTTTTTGCTCTGGAGCTGGGTGCGTTCCTCTTCCAGCACAGCCTTATCGTTCTGGAGCGCCTCTTTGGCGTTCTTCATGTTGTTGAGGATCTCGGTGTCTTTGATGGAATATCCTGCATCACTTCATTGAACGTCAGCAGCTCGTACAGGTCGTTCACCGAGGCCAGCATGGCCACGCTGCCGCCGTCCCGCAGCTCCTGCATGGCGGCCATGTGCTGCTTGAAAGCCCCCCCACTGGTCGGCGATCTCCGCTTCTTTTTCGGTGATCTGCTGCTCCTTGGCGGCGATCTCCTGTTCCTTCAGGCCGATGCTGTTCTGCACCTCGGCAATCTGGCCCCTTCAGCACGCTGATCTGGCTCTGGACCACCGTGACCTTTTCCTTCAGCTCCGATTCCAGCGCCTTGGCGGCCTGCTCCTTCTTTTTTGCATTGGACAGTTCCTTTTTTTGTGCTGTACAATGGACTGGGAGAGCTTATCCAGCTTGTTCTGCAGGCTGGACATGCTGGTAGCCGCCGTGGCCGGGTGAACCGAAACGCTCAGCAGCAGGCAGGCCGCTGCCAGAAACAGGCTGGCGGCGCGCATGGCCCGGCCTGTGCCAGGGGGGGCGGGTTTTGCGTGGGGGGGGGTATACATGAGGTGCAGGCGGAAGCCCGCAGAGTGTTTTTGCTTGTTTCACAGAGAAGGCTCCTTTTTCGCTTACACATTCAGATGCTTGCGGATGGAGAACATGCTGCCCAGCGCCGCCGACGCACCGCCGGCGGGCTGTAGACCGTGATGTTGGGCCAGACATATTCCACGGCACCATGGCGGTGCCCATGAGCAGCTGCCACAGGCCGCCCCGCGTGCTTTCTGGACGCCTGCGCGATATACACGTACCCGCCGATGAGGCGCGCCCGCTGTGAGCAGACCGGAGAGCAGGCCCATGGTCAGACCCAATGACGAGGCAGAAGAATTGACAAAAGGGCGTTGGTGGCGCCCACATATTTCATGATCTCAATTTCCCGGCGGCGGGCAAAGACGCTGAGGCGGATGGTGCTGCCCACCGTGATGATGATGCTGACGATCATCAGCACCAGCACGATGCCGCGGCCCATCTGCGTGACGGCCTGCTGCACCTGCACGACGAACGTGTTGGTCATCTCAATGGGAGCCGCCACGCTGGCCACGCCGGGGATCTGCTGGAACGTCTGGCTCATGGCGCTCATCTGGCTCAGGTCGCCCAGCGAGACGCGGTAGTTGGCCTTGAACGGATTGTCCGTCTCAAACTCTGCATCCAGCAGGACGGCGTAATCCGCCATATACCCCCGGTACTGGTTGAGGACGTCCTCTTTGGACATATACTGCATCCGGCTCACACCCGGGGTGGCGGCGATCTTCTCCCCGACTGGATGGTGGCGTCGTCACATTGGGGTCCACATAGACCACCATCTCGTTCTGCTGGCCCAAGTAATTGACCATGCTGTCCACGTTGACTTCGACCAGGGTGGACAAAAATGTTCAACGTCATGCAGACGCTTTCGAGGGAGGCGATGCAGGCAATGGTCATGGCCCAGTGCTTGCCGGGTTACCGCACGCCGCGCTTGGTAAAGAGAACGCGCGAAGTCGAGGCTTTCATACCAGCGCCTCCTCTCCTCTGCGGCGGCGGCGGGTTTTTTTATCAGTCAGGAACATCCGGGATGTGATGATCTGGCCGCCTTTCAGGGTCACCACACGCTGGTGGAACCGGTGGACCAGCTCATTTCGTGGGTGACCACCAGGACGGTAATGCCCATTTCGCTCACCCCGCTCCAGCAGCTCCATCATCGCCAAGGCTCAGCTCGGGTCGATGTTGCTGCCGGTGGGCTCGTCCGCGATCACCAGCTTGGGGGCCGTGGCGCCAGCCATCGGGCCACACGGCCACGCGCTGTTGCCGCCACCGCCGGAGAGGAGGTCGGCAGACGTTGGCCTTGTCCTCCAGGTGGACAAGCTCCAGCATGTAATTCACACGCTTCCTTGATCTGCTTATGCCCGATGTTGGTAACGCATGGCAAAGGAGATGTTCTCGTAAACGGTCATGGTGGGGATGAGCCGGAAATCCTGAAAAATAATGCCCATCCGACGGCGCAGGTAGGGGATCTTGTGGCGGCGCAGGCGGGCAACATCCTTGCCGTTCACCAGCACGCGGCCGTTCGGTGGGTCCTCCCGCAGGAGGATCAGCTTGAGCAGCGTGGATTTGCCCGCGCCGCTGTGGCCCAGCAAAAAAAACAAACTCGCTGTCGTCCACAGCGGAAGTTGATGTCTTCCAGCGTGGGCTTCCTCGCCGTGCTTTGCATTGTGCTTGTACTGTATTTCCCGAACTACGTGTTCAAAATCTATCATGCGTTTTTCGCCCCAATAATTTTCTCCAACCAAAAAAGAACGGCCAGCATCGGTTTCGGCGCGGTTTGTTCCGCCATTTGCCGCAAGCGGTTGTTAATATTTGGCCGGGTTGTTGACAGGTAATTTTGACCATCAACGCCACCTTAAAAGACGATGGCATCGTCGAACTCACGCAGATCCAGACCGGTCGTTTTTGATCTTTTTCCAGACGATACACCAGCGTGTTGGTGGTGGACAAACAGGCCGCGGCTGGTCTCGGAAACATTGAGGTTGTTCTCAAAGAAGCGCTGGATGGTAAACAGCGTTTCCTGATCCAGGCCTCGATGCTGCCCTGCTTGAACACCTCGCGCAGGAACATATCGCACAGCGTTGTCGGCAGCTGATAGATCAGGCGGGCAATACCAAGGTTGTCGTAGCGGATGATCTGCTTCTCGGTGTCGAACACCTTGCTGACCTCCATGGCGATCTGTGCTTCCTTGAAGGAGGTAGCCAGATCCTTCACGTTGGAGATGGGGGTGCCGATGCCGACCACAGCCTTGATGTAATGCTCGCCGGACAGGGTGTCCACGATGCTGGCAGCCAGCTTCTCCATATCGGTGCGGTCGATGCCCTTGCGGATCTCCCTTGACCAGCACGGTGTCGGTCTCGCTGATATTGAACACAAAGTCCTTCTGCTTGTCCGGGGAACAGGCTGCTGACCACATCGTAAGCGGAGATGTCGCCGCCGGAGGTCACGCGCACAATGAACACCACGCGGGAAACATCGGTGGCAAAGTGCAGCTCACGGGCCTTGGCGTAGATATCGCCGGGCAGGATGTTGTCCAGCACCACGTTCTTGATAAAGTTGGCTTTGTCGAACTTTTTCATCGTGGTACTGCTTGATGCTCTGCAGGCTGATGGAGAGCAGGGCCGCAAACTGGCCCGCAGTCTCGTCCGCGCCTTCCACAAACACGGCATAGTCGTTATGCTTTGCGCTGGAGAACTGCTGATAGGTGTAGCCATCCCGCACAAAGCGGTCACCGGCCGTCAGGCGCTCTGCCATAAAGCCCTCGCGCACCTCTCCGATCAGGTTCAGCTCCGAGCAGGAGATCACAGCGCCGGTCTCATCCACCACACCGACCACACGATCGATGGCATCTTTCATCTGGTAGATCACGCTCTGGAATACTCTATTGGCCATAAATGGATACCCCTTTTCCTCTTTTTGTGCAAGCCGCAGGGGCGAGATTGTCGTTTTTAACAATTTCGCCGCTTTACATTATCTATTTTACACAAAAGAATTTACTTTTTGCAACATATTTCACCAAAATATTTTTTGACTTTCTTGGTGAAATTATCTTTCAGGGGTATTTTCAGGCCCAAAAAGCACTGTTTTGCGTGGTTCTTGTGAATATTTTACCGGCAAAATGTGATGTTTTTTGAAAATCAGGTGAAAAGCAGTCAGGCTCCGGTGGTAATTGCTGTCACTTCCTCCGCGGAAAGCTCCCGCCACTGCCCCGGTGCAAGGGCCGGGTCCAGCGCAAGCCCGCCGATGGCATCCCGGTGCAGGGCGTTCACGCCCGCGCCGTACACACCGAACATCCGCTTGATCTGGTGGTACACCCCCTGCCTGAGCCTGACTTTCACGGTCAGGCCGTCCGGGGTCAGGGCTTCCACCTCTGCCGGGGAGAGGACGGTGCCATCCGCCAGCGTCACGCCCTCGGCAAAGCCCTTGCGCATCTCCTCGGTCAGCGGTGTGTCAATGACCACTGTGTAGGTCTTGGAGACGTGGCGCTTCGGGGCAAGGATCTCGTGGGCGAAGCCGCCGTCATCCGTCAGCAGAACAAAGCCGGTGCTGGTCTTGTCCAGCCGGCCGGCCGGGAACAGCTCCCGCCGGGGGTAGGCATCCCCGATCAGATCCACCACGGTGGTATCCCGCTTGTCGGTGGAAGCGCTCACCACACCCTCAGGCTTGTTGAGCATCAGGTAGACGAACTGCTGGTAAGCAAGCGGCACACCGTCCACCGCCACGCTGTCCCCTTCCTTGAGCTGGGTGTCCCCCTTTTTGCACACCGCGCCGTTCACCGTCACCCGTCCCCTGTTCAGCAGGGGCTTTGCCTCGCTCGGGTGCACTGGGCCGTCTCCGGCCAGATATTTGTCTAGTCGCATAGGTTCTCCTTTTCCGGTTATAGCAAAGCTGCGCCCTGCCCAAAGGCGGAGCGCAGCGATAGATTTTGCAGTTCAGTGGACCGGGAGTTTCTCCGAGGACCGTCCGCTGGGGTGAGACCCTGCTGCCGCAGGCAGTAGGGCGGGCGATGGAATGGCCCGAGCCGTGTCCGAGGAGAAAGCTACCGGGCCACACCCTTAAACGCTCAGAGAAGCGTGCTGTTCCACAGCATCGGGGTTGGCATCAAAGATGGGCTGGAGCACATTTGCAATGAACTCCTCCACCTGCTGGGGTGCACGGCCCACAAAGTTTTCGGGCACCAGACCGGCCACGATCTCCTCCTTGGTCAGGCCAAAGGCGGGGTCGGCTGCAACGCGGTCCACCATATCGTTGGGCAGACCCTCTTCCTTGACCTGCTTGCCAGCGGCAATGGCGTGCTGGCGCAGGCGCTCGTGGAGCTCCTGACGGTTGCCGCCCCTTTTCCACAGCCTGCATCATAATGTTCTCGCTGGCCATGAAGGGCAGCTCTGCCATCAGGCGGCTGCGCACCACTTTGGGGTAGACCACGATGCCGTCGGTGACATTGAGCATGATGTTCAGGATGGCATCGGCAGCCAGGAAGCCCTCGGCCATGGCAACGCGCTTGTTGGCGCTGTCGTCCAGCGTCCGCTCGAACCACTGGGTGCCGGCGGTGAAGCTGGGGTTCAGCACATCCACCATCAGGTAGCGGCTCAGGGAGCAGATCCGTTCGCAGCGCATGGGATTGCGTTTGTAGGCCATCGCCGAGGAGCCGATCTGACGGGCCTCAAACGGTTCTTCCATCTCCTTGAAGTTTGCCAGCAGGCGCAGGTCGGTGGCAAACTTCATGCAGCTCTGGCCAATACCCGCCAGTGCATTCAGGATAAAGGCATCCACCTTGCGGCTGTAGGTCTGGCCGGACACCGGGATCAACGGCATCCGGGGTCAAAGCCCATCTCCTTTGCAATGGAAGCATCCACAGCGCGGATCTTGTCGGCATCGCCCTTGAACAGCTCCATAAAGGAAGCCTGCGTACCGGTAGTGCCCTTGACACCGCGCAGCTGCAGGGTAGCCAGACGATGGTCGATCTCGGCCAGATCCATCACCAGTTCGTTGGCCCACAGGGTAGCACGCTTGCCCACGGTGGTGGGCTGTGCGGGCTGGCAGTGGGTGTAGGCCATGCAGGGCATATCCTTGTACTCCTTGGCAAAGTGTGCCAGCTTTGCCAGCACACCCACCAGCTTTTTGCGCACCAGCTCCAGACCCTGCCGCATCACGATGATGTCGGTGTTGTCGCCCACATAGCAGCTGGTGGCCCCCAGATGGATGATGCCGGCTGCCTTGGGGCACTGCTGGCCGTAGGCGTAGACATGGCTCATGACGTCGTGGCGCACCAGCTTTTCCCGCTCGATGGCCACTTCGTAGTTGATATCGTCCACATGGGCTTCCAGCTCAGCTACCATATCCGGGGTGATGTTGGTCAGACCCTGATCCATTTCGGCACGAGCCAGCGCCACCCACAGCCGCCGCCAGGTGCGGAACTTGTTGTCGTCCGAGAAGATATACTGCATCTCATCGGAAGCGTAGCGGGTGGAAAAAGGGCTGATATAGCGATCATGCTGTGACATTGGTTGTTTCCTCCTGAAAATAACCCTCTCAGTCTCGCTTTTGCTCGCCAGCTCCCCCGAGGTGGGGAGCTATTTCTGCAAACGGAAAAGTTGCTTCTTTCCCAAGAAAAAAGCAACCCTCCTCTCGTAAGCTCCCCCCCTTCGGGGGAGCTGGCAAAGCCGTCAGGCTTTGACTGAGAGGGTTCACCCTTGCGTCTGCGATGACTGAGGGATTTTTCTTCTTATTCTACCATCAAACCTTGAAATAGTCCACGCCGCCCTCAAAGATCGGCTGGTATTTATCGCCTGTGACGTTCTTGTACAGGTACTCGCCGCTGCGCTCCGGAGTGACCCATCTTGCCGAACACGCGGCCGTCCGGGCTGGTGATGCCCTCGATAGCCAGCACAGAGCCGTTGGGGTTGAAGCTCTGATCCATGGTGGGCACGCCGGTCAGATCCACATACTGGGTAGCCACCTGACCGTTGCGCAGCATGGTGTCCAGCACCTCCTGCGGAGCCACAAAGCGGCCCTCGCCGTGGCTGATGGCAATGGTGTGCATCTCGCCCACCTCGCACTTGCTGAGCCACGGGCTGCCGGTGGAAGCCACACGGGTGTGCACCAGCATACTCTGGTGACGGCCGATGGGGTTGAAGGTCAGCGTGGGGTCGCAGGCGGTGATGGGGCGGATATCGCCGTAGGGCACCAGACCCAGCTTGATCAGAGCCTGGAAGCCGTTGCAGATGCCCAGCATCAGGCCATCGCGCTGCTGCAGCAGACGGCGCACAGCCTCGGTGACCGCAGGGTTGCGGAAGAAGGAGGCGATGAACTGGGCACTGCCGTCCGGCTCGTCGCCGCCGGAGAAGCCGCCGGGCAGCATGACGATCTGGATTGCGTCAATGGCCTTGACCAGTGCCTCGCAGCTCTCGGCAACATCGGCGGCGGTCAGATTGCGCACCACCAGGATCTCGGGGTCAGCACCGGCGCGGGCAAAGGCCTTGGCGGCGTCGTATTCGCAGTTGGTGCCGGGGAAAACCGGGATGATGACCTTGGGCTTTGCAACACCGATCTTGGGTGCAGCGGGAGCGGTCAGGCTGCCGTTGATCTTTTTCCACAGCGGGGCCGGCCTTGCGGTAGGGATACACAGGCTCCAGCTTGCTCTCCCAGATCTCCTGCAGTTCGGCCATATCCAGCTTTTCGCCGCAGGACTCGAAGGTGTACTCCTTGGTAGTCTCGCCCAGCAGCATACCGGCGGGAGAATCAGACACCATTTCCAGAATGATGGAGCCATACATGGGCTCAAACATCTGGTGGGTGGTCATGTCCGCACGCATCTTGAAGCCGATGCGGTTGCCCAGACCCATCTTGAACAGTGCCTCGGCAATGCCGCCGTAGCCCACGGAGCAGGCAGAAGCGACCATGCCTTCTTCGATCATGTTCTCCACGATCTTGTAGTTGGCCTTCAGGGAGAAGAAGTTGGGGCAGCCGGTCTCCGGGTCGATGATGGGACGAACGAGCACCACGGTGCTCTCCGGCTTCTTGAACTCGGTGGAGACTACGCGGCTTGCCTTGCCAATGGCAGTGGCAAAGGACACCAGCGTGGGGGGGCACATCCAGCTGCTCAAAGGAGCCGGACATGCTGTCCTTGCCGCCGATGGAAGCAATGCCAAGACCGATCTGCGCATCCAGTGCGCCCAGCAGGGCAGCCAGCGGCTTGCCCCAGCGCTCGGGCTTGTTGCCCAGACGCTCGAAGTACTCCTGGAAGGTCAGGTAAGCGTCCTCGTAGCGGAAGCCGGTGGCAACCAGCTTGGTCACGCTCTCAATAACAGCCATCCGTGCACCCACGCCATACTGGTTGGCGCTCATCAGATAGGGGTTATAGCCCCATGCCATGCCGGAGCAGGTGGAGGTCTCGCCGTCCACCGGCAGCTTTGCTACCATGGCGTTCTGGGGGGTCAGCTGGTATGCACCGCCAAAGGGCATGAGCACGGTGGCAGCGCCGATGGTGGAGTCGAACCGCTCGGAAAGGCCCTTCTTGCTGCAGACGTTCAAATCGCCCACCATGGACTTCATCTTCTGGCTGAAGGTCAGGCCGGCCCACTGGGGCTGCCAGACGCTGCCCTTTTCCACATGGACGTTCTGGTGCTTCTCTGCACCGTTGGAGTTCAGGAACTCACGGCTGATGTTCACGATGGAAACGCCGTTCCACACCATGTTCAGGCGCTTTTTTCCTCGGTGACCTTGGCCACAGGGGTAGCCTCGAGGTTCTCCTCGGTGGCAATGGCGATGAACTTGTCCACATCCTCCGGGGCAAGGGCCACAGCCATGCGCTCCTGGCTCTCGCTGATGGCCAGCTCGGTACCGTCCAGACCCTCGTACTTCTTGGTGACCTTGTTCAGGTCGATATACAGGCCGTCGGCCAGCTCACCGATGGCAACGGAAACGCCGCCGGCACCAAAGTCGTTGCAGCGCTTGATCATCTTGCAGGCGTCCTCGCGGCGGAACAGGCGCTGCAGCTTGCGCTCGATGGGCGCATTGCCCTTCTGCACCTCCGCACCGCAGTGCTCAAGGCTGTCCAGCTTGTGCGCCTTGGAGGAACCGGTAGCACCGCCGATGCCGTCACGGCCGGTGCGGCCGCCCAGCAGCACGATCACATCGCCGGGAGCGGGGCACTCGCGGCGGACGTGGGAAGCAGGGGTAGCGCCCACAACAGCGCCGATCTCCATGCGCTTTGCCACATAGCCGGGGTGGTAGATCTCGTCCACCTGACCGGTAGCCAGACCGATCTGGTTGCCGTAGGAGGAGTAGCCTGCGGCTGCGGTGGTGACCAGCTTGCGCTGGGGCAGCTTGCCGGGCATGGTCTCGCTGACCGGCTTGAGCGGGTCGCCTGCGCCGGTGACACGCATAGCCTGATAGACGTAGCTGCGGCCGGACAGCGGGTCGCGGATAGCACCGCCGATACAGGTGGCAGCACCGCCGAAGGGCTCGATCTCGGTGGGGTGGTTGTGAGTCTCGTTCTTGAACAGGAACAGCCAGTCCTCATCCTTGCCGTTGACGTCACACTTGATCTTGACGGTGCAGGCGTTGATCTCCTCAGACTCGTCCAGATTCTTTCAGGATACCCTGCTTCTTCAGCTCCTTGGCACCAATGGTGGCAAGGTCCATCATGCAGCGGGGCTTGTTCTCGCGGCCCAGCTCGGTGCGCATCGCCATGTAGCGGTCAAAGGCCTCCTGCACCACAGCGTCATCGATCTGCACATCGTCCAGAATGGTGCCGAAGGTGGTGTGGCGGCAGTGATCGGACCAGTAGGTGTCGATCATCTTGATCTCGGTGATGGTGGGGTCTCGCGCTGCTCGGTGCGGAAGTACTCCTGGCAGAACTTGATGTCCCCCAGATCCATGGCCAGACCCTTTTCCTCAATGAACTTGGCAAGACCAGCCTCATCCAGCTGGTTGAAGCCCTCCAGCACTGCCACGGCAGCGGGCACGGGGTAATCCATCTTCAGGGTCTCTTTGGTCTCCAGAGAAGCCTCGCGGGCTTCCACAGGGTTGATGACATACTTTTTTGATCTCGGCCACCTGCTCGGGGGGTCAGAGCGCCCTCCAGCAGGTAGACACGGGCAGAGCGCACCAGCGGGCGCTCACCCTGACTGATGAGCTGGATGCACTCGGCAGCAGAAGCTGCGCGCTGGTCGAACTGGCCGGGCAGATACTCCACGGCAAAAGACACGCCCTCGGCAGCGGGCAGCTCGGCGTAGGTGTTATCCACCGGCGGCTCGCTGAACACGGTGCTGACGCACTGGTTGAACAGTGCCTCGTCGATGCCTTCCACATCGTAGCGGGTTCAGCAGGCGCAGACCGGTCAGGTCCTTGATGCCCAGCAGGCTGGTGAGTTCATTTTTCAGACCGTTGGCCTCGACATCAAAGCCGGGCTTTTTTTTTCCACATAAATACGATAGACCATTGGGTAGGTTCCCCCCTTATGATTCAATTCTTCTGAAGGCGCGCCCTCATCCAGCTCGCCTGCGGCGACTGATGAGGGTGCTTTTCCTAATTACTGCTTCTCTGCCAGCGCTTTCAGGGCACGCAGGCCGATATCGCTGCGCTTTGCGCAGCTTTTCAAAGCTGATCTTTTCGGCTGCTTCGTAGGCGTGGCTCAGGGCGTTGGTCAGGCGCGGGCCGGTGGCGGTAACGCCCAGCACACGGCCGCCGTTGGTGACGAGTGGCCGTCCTCGGTGATGGCCGTGCCGGAGTGGTAGACCGTGATGTTGGTCTCCCCTGCCAGCTGGCCGTCGGTCAGGCCGGAGATGGGCTTGCCCTTCTCATAGGCTGACCGGGTAGCCGCCGGACGCCAGAATGACGCACGCCGCAGCGCCGTCAGAGAACTTGACTTCGGTGTCGGCCAGCGTCCCTTCGGTGCAGGCGGTCATGACCTTGAGCAGGTCGCTTTCCAGCAGGGGCAGCACCACCTGGGTCTCAGGGTCCCCGAAGCGGCAGTTGTACTCGATGACCTTCGGCCCGTCCGGGGTGAGCATCAAACCGAAGTACAGGCAGCCCTTGAAGGGGCAGCCCTCGGCCTTCATGGCCCGGATGGTGGGCAGGAATATCTTCTCCATGCACTCTCCGGCCACGTCGGGGGTGTAGCAGGGGTTCGGGGCCACGGTGCCCATGCCGCCGGTGTTCAGGCCGGTGTCGTGGTCGTTGGCCCGTTTGTGATCCATGGACGACACCATGGGCTTGACCACCTTGCCGTCGGTAAAGGCCAGCACGCTGACCTCCGGGCCGGTGAGGAACTCCTCCACGACTACGTGGTTGCCGGACGCACCGAACTTCTTGTCCAGCATGATCTCCTTGACGCCGTCGGCGGCTTGCTGCTCGTCCTCGCAGATGAGCACGCCCTTGCCCAGGGCCAGACCGTCCGCCTTGATGACAAGCGGGTACTTGCCCCTCGGCCTTGATGTAGTCCATGACCTTGGCGGGGTCGTCGAAGGTCTCATACTTGGCGGTAGGGATGCCGTACTTCTTCATCAGGTCTTTGGAGAAGACCTTGGAGGCCTCGATGCGGGCAGCCGCCTTGTCGGGCCGAAGGCCGGGATGCCGACCTTCGCCAGCGCGTCCACCATGCCGAGGGCAAGCGGGTCGTCCGGCGCCACCACCACATAATCGAACTTTTTCCTCCGCCGCAAAAGGCCACCATGGCCTCCACATCGGTGGCCTTTGATGTTCTTGCACTTGGCATCGTAGCCGATGCCGCCGTTGCCCGGCGCGCACCAGACCTCGCCGCAGTCCGGGCTCTTCTTCAGGCGCTTGATGATGGCGTGCTCCCGCCGCGCCTCCGCCGACAACCAGTATTTTTTAGACATTTTATAACCTCCCAAAACAGGTTCCTTCTTGGTCAGGTTGTACGAAGAGAAACCTTCTCTTTAGTGATGGAACAACCGGATGCCGCAGAAGGCCATCGCGATGTGGTATTTATTGCAGGTGTCGATGACCTGCTGGTCGCGGATGGAGCCGCCGGGCTGAACGATGGCGGTCACGCCGGAGCGGCGGGCGCGCTCGATGTTGTCGCCGAAGGGGAAGAAGGCGTCCGAGCCGAGGGTCACGCCGGTGATCTGGCTGAGGTAGGCTTTCTTTTCCTCGGCCGTCAGGGGGCGGGCTGCTGGGTGAAGGTCTCGGCCCACACGTCCTCGCCGATGACGTCCTCCGGGCGTGTCGGCGATGTAAACGTCGATGGCGTTGTCCCGGTTGGGCTTCGAGACATCGTCCCGGAAGGGCAGGTTCAGCACCTTGTCCATGTGGCGCAGCTGCCAGTTGTCGGCCTTCTTGCCCGCCGAGGCGGGTGCAGTGGATGCGGCTCTGCTGGCCCGCGCCCACGCCGATGGTCTGGCCGTTGTAGGCGTAGCAGACACTGTTGGACTGGGTATATTTCAGGGTGATGAGGGCGAGGACCAGATCACGCTTCTGCTCCTCGGTCACGGCCTTGTTCTCGGTGACCCAGTTGGTCAGCATGGTGTCGGCGTTGATGGCCAGCTCGTTGCGGCCCTGCTCGAAGGTGATGCCATAGACCTGCTTGTGCTCCACGGGGTTGGGCTTGTAGGCCGGGTCGATGGCGACCACGTTGTAGTTGCCCTTCTTCTTGCCGGCAAGGATTGCCAGCGCTTCCGGCTCATAGCCGGGGGCGATGATGCCGTCGGACACCTCGTGCTGGATGAGCTTTGCGGTAGAGACATCGCAGACATCGGACAGGGCGATCCAGTCGCCGAAGGACGACATCCGGTCGGCACCGCGGGCGCGGGCGTAGGCGCACGCCAGCGGGGGAGAGCACAGCGTCCGGGGCGATGTGGTACATCTTCCGCTCCACCTCGGTCAGGGGCAGACCCAGCGCTGCGCCCGCCGGGGAAATCACATGCTTGAAGGAGGCCGCTGCGGGCTGGCCACAGGCCGCCTTCAGCTCCTTGACCAGTTGGATGGAGTTGAGGGCATCCAGAAAATTGATGAAGCCGGGGCTTGCTGTTCAGCACAGTGACCGGCAGGTCAGAGCCATCTTCCATATAGATGCGGCTGGGCTTCTGCTGCTGCAGCCGTACTCTTCAGTGCGAGTTCGCGGCCCGTGGGCCACCAGCAGCTTCTGATCCGGGATGTCAGTGCCGAAGCCTGGCAGGGTACTTGAACAGCGAGTTGCCGGCGCCATAAAGTGCGCCCGTCCCGCAGCAGCTGATGATGCGGGCGCGATCGCCAGTGCCGCGCGATGGAATACTCCACCAGCACCACGCGCTTTGCCCTTGACCGTGCTGGACACCACGTTCAGCTGATGCGCCGCTGTTCTCGCGCTACTTCACAACTGCCCTGAATGAAGGTGCGGCCGATGTACTTATTCTTGATGAAGCCGATGCCATAGGGATGCCTCCTCCCCGGAGTAGCCGAGGGCGGCGTCAGGCCGAGTCCGGCACGCCGATGACCACGTCGGCCTCCACAGGGTGTTCCTGCGCAAGGAACCGGCCAGCCTGCTTGCGGGCCTCGTGCACGGACTGCCCTCGATGATGCTGTCCGGACGGGAGAAATAGATGAACTCGAACACGCACATCTGGGTGTCCGGGCGGCCGCAATGATCCTTGATGCTGCGCAACTCACCGGTTTTTTGCGTCTGCCACCACGATCTCGCCGGGCTCGTCCCGCAGCAGAGTGGCACCGGGCGGCTCGTCAGTGCGCTCTCGCTGGCAAACACATAGCCGCCGCCGGGCAACGTGCCGATACACAGGGGCCGGTAGCCACGGGGTCGCGCACTGCGATCAGCTTGGTGGCCGACATGATCACCAGACTGTAGGCACCCTCCAGCACATCCATCGTCTTGCTGATGGCGGTCTCAATTGCAAATTCAGCCATGCTCACCTGCTCGGCCTTCCAGCTTCCTCTGGCCAGTGTGTTTATCGCTCGTGGGCTAGATCTGGCGGCCGCCAGGCGGCGTTCTGGCACCGTTCAGAGCCACGGTCGCCACAGGATGCCGCTTGGCATCTGCACGGTGGCCAGCAGTGCATCCAGTCCGTCCATGGCGCCCCCCTTCATGGGGATACCGATGACGGCAGGGTGGAGTTCCCGGCGAAGGCGCCCGCCAGGTGAGCGGCCATGCCAGCGGCGCAGAGGATGACGCCAAAACCATTTCTTTTGCGCCCTTGGCAAAGGCAGCCGCCTCTGCCGGGGTGCGGTGTGCCGACAGGATGTGTGCCTCAAACGGGATGTCCAGCGCCTTGAGCTGGGCGCAGGCCCCCTGGACCACCGGCCAATCGCTGTCCGAACCCCATAATGACTGCAACTTTCCGAACCATCGAAATCCAACCGCTCTTTTTTCCGATCCACGGCAAACAAAAAAGGCTGTGGTACACCTGCACCACGGCCTTTATTTCTGCATTTGTTCCAGAGCGGTGCACCCCAAGCGGGTGTTCTGGCATGAAGTTACACCGAGGCCCTGATGACCCTCACCGCACTGGCGGCCGATGGTTTTCAGCAGCATGTTTCGCATTCCGCTCGTCCTCCGCAACTTCATTGTCCCGCGCCCTGTCGCGGCGTGCTCCAGCTCCGGTTTTGGGGGCTCGCGTTCGCCTTACACATACAGTTTACGGCAAAAAACAGCTTTGCAAAGAGCGTTTCGGCAATTTCTCCCTTTGTGTTCTCCTGCTGCCAAAAAACTTTCAAAAGTTTTGTGCAGTTTCGCCACTCTGTTTCTTTTTAAGTATTTTTAAGTTTACGACTTATCGGAACGCTTTATAAATAATTGTTAAATCTTTAGAAAATGATGTGTGCCGTTGTGGCGCGGGCTGCCTTGATGAGGTCGGCCGGGGCGCAGCACACCTGTGTGCCGATGCGCCCGCCGGAAACGTATACCTTTTGCTGACTCAGCACGCTCTCGTCGAAGACGGTGGTGTACTGCTTTTTCATGCCCACCGGGCTGCAGCCACCGCGCACATAGCCGGTCACCTTGTTGATGTCAGCCACATGGATCATCGCCACGCTCTTTTCGCCCACACTGCGGGCAGCGGCCTTCAGATCCAGCTCTGCCGCCACCGGATGACGAAGACGAAGTAGTTCTTGCTGTTTCCCTGCGTTACCAGCGTCTTGTAGACGCAGGCAGGGTCTTCGCCGATGCTGGCGGCGACGGTCACGCCGTCCACCGCCACGCCCTCTTCGTGGGGCATATTCATGGGCGGTGTAGGGCACCTTTGGCGCGCTCCAGAATGCGCATGGCATTGGTTTTTGCTTCTTTTCCCATAGCTCTATCACTCCTATCGTGGCTCCCATTCTACCACGTTTGCGGAAAAAATTTCAAAAAGCCTTGACTTCACAAAACTGAAGTGGTATGCTATGCCCATGCTCAAGATACTTCACGAAACTGAAGTTCACGATACTGATTTGCAGCAAAGGAGCCGTTCTCCCTGCCGCTTTGGGAAACTGGCAAAGGAGACAAAAGCACTATGATCATCGTACTCAAACAGAACGCACCTGAGGTACAGGTACGCGAGTTCTGCCACGAACTGCAGGATATGGGCCTGCAGATCAACGATTCCAAGGGCAGTGAGAGCCACATTCTGGGCCTGATCGGCGACACCAAGGCCGTGGCCGAGAGCTGGGTGCTGGCAAACCCGGTGGTGGAGACCTGCCGCCGCGTGACCGAGCCTTACAAGAAGGCCAACCGCAAGTTCCATCCGGATGACAGCGTCATCGATGTGGACGGCGTCAAGATCGGCGGCGGAAACTTTGCGGTCATTGCAGGCCCCTGCAGCATCGAGAGCGAGGAGCAGATCACCTACTGCGCCCAGCGGGTCAAGGCTGCGGGTGCTTCCCTGCTGCGGGGCGGCGCGTTCAAGCCCCGCACCTCTCCCTACTCGTTCCAGGGCATGCGGAGCGAGGGCCTGGATCTGCTCAAGCTGGCCCGCCGGGCCACGGGCGCTCCCATCGTCACCGAGATCATGAACACCGAGCACCTGCCCCTGTTCGAGAACGTAGACCTCATCCAGGTGGGTGCCCGCAACATGCAGAACTTTGAGCTGCTCAAGGCCGTGGGCCGTCAGAACAAGCCGGTGCTGCTCAAGCGCGGCCTTGCCAATACGCTGGAAGAGTTCGTGATGAGCGCCGAGTACATCATGGCCGAAGGCAACGAGAACGTCATCCTCTGCGAGCGGGGCATCCGCACCTTTGAGACCAGCATGCGCAACACCCTGGACCTTGCCGGTGTGGTGATGCTGCACAAGATGACCCACCTGCCCGTAGTCGTGGACCCCAGCCACGCCTGCGGCCACGCCTGGATGGTGCCGGAGCTGGCAAAGGCTGCCGTAGCGGCCGGGGCCGACGGCCTGATGATCGAGGTGCACAACAACCCCGCCAAGGCCAAATGCGATGGTGCCCAGAGCCTGACCCCCCGACCAGTTTGATGAGCTGATGCAGTTCATCAGCAAGGAAGTGGAGTTCTTCGGCAAAAAGCTGAACTAACATCCGCCATTTTTCCAAAGTCTCTCAAAACAGTTCCTATTTTTTCCAAAATAGGAACTGTTTTTGCATTGAAATTTTATCTTGATTTTACAGACAGAATCCGGTATAATAACTTTGTTATCTTACCGTGCCGGTGTGTCGGAATGGCAGACGAGGGGGACTCAAAATCCCTTGTGCGAATAACACGTGTGGGTTCGACCCCCACCACCGGCATAAAAAAACAGCTTCAAGCTTAGGCTTGGAGCTGTTTTTTTTTGCCGGGCGGGGCCAAACAGAGCCGGGTGATTCACACCAGCTCAATAAACGCTTTCATCTGAGGGGTCAGCCATTTATCCCGGTGGTAAAACAACTGGCGGTGCATGGATATCTGGCACTCGGGGACGTTGAGGCGGGCCAGGCGGTGGGCTGCCAGCTCATTGCGGACGATGTATTCCGGCAGGAACGAGAGGCCCATCCCCCCGCTCCACCATCTCGGCCAGCATGGCGGCGCTGCCCAGCTCAATGTAGGGCTTCAGGGCCAGGTGATGGGCGTCCATGCACTGATCCAGAGCGTCGCGGTAGCTCATTCCCCGCTCGGTGAGCAGAAACTCCTGCTTCGCAAGCTCCTCCAGCGTGACCACCTCCTGCCGGGCCAGCGGATGGTTTGGCGGAGCCACCATGCAGATGGGCTCCAGCTCGTTGAACGCCAGCACAAGATTGGGCTGCAGAATGGGCTGATCGAGGGTGTAAGCCAGATCGACCTCGTTGGAGCTCAGCCACTGGAGCATCTCGTCGGCTGTGGCCGGTGCGGAGCACCAGCTCCACCTCCGGGCAGCGGGCGTGGTAGTGGAGCAGCAGGTCGGGCAGGAAGGCGCTGCACAGGGAGTCGGCCAGTGCGATGCGCAGGGTGCCGCCCACCTGCCGGGCGGGCTGCAGGGCCGCTTTGGCCTGCTGGGCCGTCGCCAGCAGGGTGCGGGCGTAATCCTGAAACGTGAGCCCGGCGTCGGTCAGGCGGACGGTCTTGCCCACCCGGTCGAAACAACGGAGTCTCCAATTCGGCCTCCAACTGCGCGATCTGAGAGGAGACAGCCGACTGCGAGTAGCCCAGCTCCCGCGCGGCGCGGGAAAAGCTGTGCAGCTCCGCAATGTGCAAAAAGGTGTTGATGGTTCGCAGCTCCATGAGCAGTTCCTCCGGTCAGCGGCGGGTGATATCCGTCACGGTCAGGGTGTCGCCATCCACCTTGAAGTGGACTTCCAGCCCTGCAAACTCCATGCCGTACACCCGGGCAGGGTCATGCTGGTAGGGAGGGGCGGGGTCATGGGCCAGCACGCCCCGCAGGCCCGTCCTGCTCTGCCTCCGGGACCCGTGCCCAGAGGGGCGGGGCACGACCTCGATTCAGGTGGTGCATCTGGGTCTGGGCCGTAAAGCCTGCCGCAGCATCCGGGTGGCAGTCGGCGTACGGGATGTAAGGCTTGATGTCGTAGATGGGGTGCCGTCCATGAGGTCGGCGCCCCGCACGATGAGGACCGGGCCCACCTCCGGGCCGGATCTCGATTTTTTCCAGCTGGACGCTGGAAAGGCCCAAGGGGTTGGGCCGGAAGGGCGAGCGGGTGGCGAACACGCCCATGCGGGTGTTGCCGCCAAGGCGCGGCGGGCGCACCGTCGGCGACCACGTATCGCGCACGGCGGCGGAGAACTGCCACACCAGCCAGATGTGGCTGAAATCTTCCAGCCCGCGCACCGCGTCGGCGTTGCGGTACTCGGGGTAAAAATGACCTCGCCCCGCAGGCTGTCCACCAGCCCGCTCTGGCGCGGGATGCCAAACTTGGTGGGGAACGCCGTGTGGATGTGGGCGATGACGTTCAGGGTCATCGCTTCTGTGGGAAGCTTTTTTCCATGATAATATCCTCCTGCCGTAGGCCGCAGGGCACTGCCGTGCCGGAGCCCATCGGGCGAATTTTTTGAAACAAAACCGACCTGCCACCGCAAAGGATTCCCCTGGCAGGGGAGCTGGCATCGCGGAGCGATGACGGAGAGAGGTTTATAAACCTCTGCAGAAGCCGACCGCCCTGCCCTCGATCTGGATCTCCTCCAGCTGGGAGCCTGCATAGATCATGGGCGGGCAGACGGCGGCGTTATCGGCCAGGAGCATGACCGTGCTGCCCTGGCGGTGAAAAATGTTTCAGGGTGGCTTCGTCCCCGATGCGGACCGCGGCGATCTCTCCCTGCTCCACCTCCGGCTGGCGGCGGATGCAGACGATATCTCCATCGCAGATGGTGGGAGCCATGCTGCTGCCGTGGCAGGTCAGGGCAAAATCCGCGTGCCACGCGGCGGGGACCCCGATATAGCTCTCGATGTTCTGCTCCGCCGTGATGGGCGTGCCGCAGGCAATGGAGCCCACCAGCGGCACCCGCGCCATTTCCGGCAGGGGCTCAAACCCCGGAGGCGGGGCGGCGGCGGTCTCAATGCCCAGCAGCCAGGCCGGAGTGGTGTCCAGCGCGGCGGCCAGCTCTTCCAGCTTGGACTGGGGCAGGTCGTTGACCCCTTTTTCCAATTTGGTGATGGAGGATTTGGAGCGGTATCCCATCCGGTCGGCCAGCTCCTCCTGTGACAGGCCGAGAGCGGCCCGGCGTTCCCGGACGCGGCGTGCCAGTTCTGACATAAAAACTCCTCGCTTTCCCTTGCGTGTGCAGAAAAACTGCTCTCTGAAGATAGAATAGCAGAACATTTCCTAAACATCAACCGTTTTTGCTCTATTTTTCCAAAAAGAGTTGACATCCAATCAACTTATCGCTATAATACAACCAAAGATTGTGCATCGCATCCAGAATTCGAAACCAAAAGGAGGCATTTTTTATGACAGATACCATGCTGCTCCTCTCCTGCATGAAGTGCAAACGCATCACACTGGGCTATGCAGCCGAGGTGCTGGGCATCAGCAGCTCCACCCTGCGTTATAAGATCAACAACGACCGGGATTTCAAAGTCAGTGAGGTGGACAAGCTCTGCCACCTGCTGGGGCTCAACCGGGACCAGCGCGACCTGTACTTTTTCCGGCATGTCAGCTGAGAGGAGGCATTTTCATGACACAGCAGCAGCGCCGCGCTACCCGCAACGCCCTGGCCCGCTACGGCCAGCGGGGATACCGCCAGACGTTCGAGGGCCGCGGCTGGAGCCTGGCCATTGAGCAGGCACTGAGTTATTATGACCAGACCGACCCCATCCGTGCCCGGCTGCTCCGGATGCGCTACTTTGAGCATCGGGCATCGAGGATGTCATGGAGCAGCTCAACCTGAGTTACAGCACTTACCAGAAAGCGCACAGCGACCTGTTGAGTACCATTGCGGTCTACGCCGCCCACAATGGGCAGCTGTGGCACAAAAACCCCGGACAGCCAATGGCTGCCGGGGGCTTTTGTCATCAGGTATTCTGGATTTGGATTTCGGCTGCTCACAGCCGTCGTGGTGGTGGCAGGAGGCACAGTTGCCGCCGCAGCCCTCCCCTTTCCAGCCGCCCTGCTTGGAAATCCAGACCACGGCCAGCCCAAACAGGATGGCCAGGACCAGAACGGTGATAATTCCGCGAATCGTCATAAAAAGCCCCCTCTCTGGCGTGAAGTTGCGCTCGAGGATAGTATACACTATTTTGCCGTTTTGGGCAACTGTTCTCACAGCACTCCAAAACAAACCAGCCCCAGCACCGCCGCGATGCCGATGACCTTGGGGATGGCCATTTTTTTTTGCGGAGGAGCCAGAAGCAGAGCAGGCCAATGCCAAGGCCCGCCCAGCTGATGCCCTCTGCAAAGTAGGTACTCCCGCTCAGGGTAATGAGGACCGCAAAGATCATGCCCACGCAGATGGCTTGACCGCCCGCATGATATAAAGCATGACCTTGCTCTCCCGGAATTTCTGGAAGAAGAGGGCCGCCAGAAGCGTCAGCGTCAGGGTGGGGGGTCAGCACACCTATGACGGCTGCCGTACCGCCCAGCACTCCGGCGGTCTGGGTACCGGCAAAGGTGGCGCAGTTGACGCCCAGGGAACCGGGCGTCATTTCCGCAATGGCCACGATATTGGCCACATCGTCGGCTGTCATCCAGTTGTGAGAGAGCATTTCTTCCATGGGGGGGATCATCGAGGTGCCGCCAAAGCTGGTAAAACCAATTTTGGCAAAGGCGAGGAAGAGCTGGAACAATGTTTTAATCATGCTCTTTCACCCCCATCCAGACAAGGCCCAGCACGGCACCGCCGATCACCAGCACCAGATTACTGATGGACGTAAACAGGCAGATGCAGAGAGAGCAGCGAGGCAGAGCCCGATCGCAATTTTATCCTTGAGGGCCTCTTTGCTCAGGGAGATGGCCGCACTGCCGATGATGGGCACCACGGCACACTGGACACCCTTGAGGGCCGCAAAGACCCAGTAATTGTTCTTGATGAGGTCATAAATGGCGGTAACAACGGTCATCACGACGACAGCCGGCACGCACAGCCCCACCGCTGAGAGGATGCCGCCCAGCGGCCCGGCTAACTGGTAGCCGAACAGCAGCACGATGTTGGCCACCATGATCCCCGGCAGGCTCTTGCCCACGGCGATGAGCTCCAGCAGGTCGCTCTGCTCCACCCAGTGGCGCTTGTCCACAAACTCCTGCTCCATCTGAGCAATGATGCTCCACCCGCTGCCAAAAAAGTAAAGGCACCGAGTTTGATGAACTCCCAGAACAGGAGCAGGGCCATTTTGATGCCCGTCGGGCGGGAAACGGTTTCGGTCAGTTGAGAGGGTTTTGTCTGCATCTGCTGCTCCTTTTTGCATCCGGGGTGGTAAAAATTCTTTCTCTATTATATAACACGTTTTCAGAGCCCTGGCAAATGGCGATTTTTCATAGAAACACATTCCATCGTTTCCGGAAACGACGTTACGCGGCGTGCTCCATCCAGTTGGCGCGCCAGGTGTACAGGACCATCAGAACAGCACCCAGCCCCCAGGAAACCGGATAGAGGACGAACACGCCCTCAATGCTGTGGAAGAACGGCAGAATAAACTGGATCCAGGCTACCCGGAACAGGCAGAGGGAGAGCAGCAATACCACCATGGGCGGCACGCTCTTGCCCGTGCCGCGCACGGCACCTGCCAGGCTATGCAGGATGGCCAGCAGGAAATAGAACGGGCAGAAATACTTCATGGCCGCCACGCCAAACTCCACCACGGTATCGTCCTGGGTGAACAGGTGCAGGATGGGGTAACGGAACACCAGCAGCAGGGCACCCGTAAAGAGGGTATAGCCCACGCTCATGGCCAGCGCGTGACCCACAGGCTCCGCTTGACACGGTCCAGCTTGCCCGCGCCATAGTTCTGGCCCACGAAGGTCGTCGCCGCCATGCTGAAACTGGTGACGGGCAGGATGTTGAAGCCGTCGATTTTCATATAGGCCGCAAAGCCTGCCATGGCGGCGGCACCGTAGCCGTTGACACTGGACTGCACCAGAACGTTGGACAGCGAGATGACCATGTTCTGAATGCCGGTGGGCAGACCCACCTTGATGATGCGGGCGGACATTTTGGCATCGGGGCGGATCTTGCGCAGCGTGACCCGGTAGTCATCCTCCACCCGCATCAGGAAGCGGAGGGAGAGGATGCAGGACACCAGCTGGCTGATATCGGTGGCGATGGCCGCGCCCTCCACACCCATCCGCAGCCCGGCAATGAGAACGAGGTCGAGGATGATGTTGGTGATGGAGGCACAGCCCAGGTAGATGATGGGAACGCTGGGAGTTGCCCGCCGCGTTGAGGATGCCGGCCGCCATGTTATAAATGACGCTGAACAGCACACCGCCGAAATAGATCTGCATATATGTCACGGCGTCTTCCAGCACCTCAGCCGGGGTGTTCATCCAGACCAGCAGGCTGCGGCAGACCAGGATACCGCCCACCGTCAGCACAACGCCCAGGATGGCTGCAATGGCCAGCGAGGTGTGCACGGCAATCTGGGCATCCTCCCGATCCTTGGCCCCCAAGGTACTGGGCCACCACCACGCCCGCGCCCACGGCGACGTGCCCTGACTGAAGCCGATGAGCAGGAAAATGGGCGAGCCGCTGGAGCCGACGGCCGCCAGCGCGTTGCTGCCCACGAAATTGCCGACGATGATGGAATCGGCCGTATTGTACAGCTGCTGGAGCAGGTTGCCCAGAATCAGCGGCACAGCAAACAACAGCAGGTTTTTAAAGATGCTGCCCTCGGTCATCAGCCGTGTCTTTTTGCGCGGCGCAGTGGTAGTTTGTGGCATGATGTTCTCCTTACCTTAAAATATAGACAGTATTTTTAACAATAACGCTTGCAGGAGAAATTGTCAAGAGACATCGGCTGCATTCTCGCAAAAAAAAAAGGGCCGGAATCTGTCCCGGCCCAAAAAAACCTGCCGGATGGTGCGGTTGCAAGCCACCATCCGACAGGATGCTTACTTCTTCGGAGTCATAAGCCTCTTGACCTCGATTTCTTCATTTTTCGGTCTGTACCGGACGTTTCATTGGAATGATCTCCTTTGAAAACGATGAAAAGAACTTGGAATTTTCAGGGGACACATTACTTAGTACATTGGATTGACCCTTCTCTTAACTGATGGAGTGCGGAACACCGAAGATGAAAGATGAATTTCATATTACCACATTCTTTCGAGTTAGATTTGCCAGGGGTTCAAGTTACTTAGTACATTGGTAGAACTCCTTTTTTTGCTATTCAAATAATGTCTCCGTACAAAAAGATACCTTCATCGGGATCACCTTCGGCGGATCTATTTGAATTGCCGGGGGTCTTTTATCGACAGGTTGTCGTTATAATCGCAATGTTGATGCTCAAGAACGGCTCAGTTGTTGTTGTGTTTTTATACGGGGGAAACATCCCGTCTGTGGTGAGCCTCTATTTTGCTTCTCAGCGAATCCCGACAGTCTGTGCCTGCTGTGCGGGTTCCATATCGACCATCGGTCTCGCTCCTTTCTGCTTCAAGTCAGCGGGATTAGCTCTCTTTGAGCTTCTGCTGTACTTCTCTGGTTTCTGGCTTTATTATACATATTCCTGATTGATTTGTCTATTCGCAGAGTGCACAAGGATAGAAATATAAAATTGTGCAGTTCTTGAAAAACAGCAGATAGAACGTGCAAAATGCCGATTTCTGTGCGGTATGTCCGGACGATCGTACCCTTTGGAGAGGGCTGCCAGGGAAAGTCACAGCAAAGCTGCCCAGAAGTTCCGGGCCGTTTGTGGAGGATTTTGCGCAAAACGGGAGAAAGTGTCCACAGGGTATTATGCGTCGGATCGATTTGTGCTAAAATAGCACCAATCAATGGTAGTCGCAGCAGCCCCGCGAGATGAAAGTTTCGCGGGGCGGCTTTTTTGCGGCAAAAATTTAGACACACAAAAGAAATCGGAGAATCAAAATGCCTAAAAACTTTACCGGAACGTATCTTCTTTACCATTGTCATGGCTGCAATCATGGTCTATGGCATGATCGTTTACAACGTGGCGCTGAACACAGGCGGTGTCACCAATGCCACCTTTGTTCATGGCTTTGCACGAGATGCCGATCATGGTTCCCATTGCCTGCGTGCTGGAATTTTTCGTGGTGGAGAAACTGGCCACCGGATTGGCGTTTATGTTCATGCGGCCCACAGATCGTCCGCAGTTCATCACCTATGCCATCTCGCTGATGATCGTATGCATCATGTGCCCGGTGATGAGCCTGATCGCAACGGTGCTGTTTAAAGAGCCCGGCTTTGGCACTTGGGTGCATACATGGGGGCTGCAATATGCCCATGGCCCTGTGCTGGCAGCTGCTGTACTGCGGGCCGCTTACCCGTGCCATCTTCCGGCTGGTGTTCCGCCGGGGCGAAAAGCAGACGGACTGACAGATTTTAGATATGCAGTTATAATAAATATGTATAGGAGCGGGTGTAATAACGGACGAGACACCTATACGAATTTTATATATCGGGCATATAAAGTATGTACAATGGGGCATTTTTGATGGAAATATTTCCCGGAATGCCCTGAAAAAGCCATTGAAACCTAAGAATTGGCTAAGAAATTTGTGGAAAAAGTACATGTGAAGAGCGTTTTGTTGGACAAGATGCACAACTTTTTTTAATATATCAATGCAGTAGAATCACCTAAAATGTAGAATGTGCACAAAGCCACTTGCCAATTTTCGTCAATCGTACTATCATACACAACGAAAAAAAGACGAAGTGACCCGTGCAGGAGGGAGGGTGTGACCGGACAGAGCCGAACACCTTCCATTTACTTTTTTTTTCACAAAGCTGCGCCTTTTCTTCGAGCGATAAGAAGGACGCTGCGCCGCCGGGGCGGTGAGGCGGTCTTACCCCCCGGAACCCTATTCTTCAGGAAGGAGGAAAAACAATTGAATAATCTGACCAAAGCATTGATGGAAGAGCTGACCGTCGAATACGTCAAGGTCGGCCCGCTGCAGATCCCGGAATCCGTGGTCATCAGCTGGGTGATCCTGGCCATCGTTACTATCGGCTCGATCCTGCTTACCAGAAACCTGAAGGTGGACCATATCAGCAAGCGTCAGGCCGTGCTGGAAATGGCCTACCTCGCAGGCACCAATTTCTTTGAAGGTCTGCTGGGCGAAAAGGGCAGGCGCTATGTGCCCTATCTGATGACCGTGGCCATCTACATTGCCTGCTCGAACCTGATCGGCGTGTTCGGCGTCAAGCCCCCCCAAAGGATCTGGATGTGACCGCAGCGCTGGCGCTGATGAGCATCATCCTGATCGACGGGTGCCGGCATCCGGGCACGCGGCGGCGTGGGCTTCCTCAAGAGTCTGGCTGCTCCCACTCCGGTCATGACCCCCATGAACATTCTGGAAATCGCCATCCGGCCCACCAGCCTGTGCATGCGTTTGTTCGGCAACGTTTTGGGCGCATTTGTCATCATGGAGCTGATCAAGCTCGTGGTGCCTGTGTTCGTCCCGGCGGTGTTCAGCCTGTATTTTGACCTGTTCGACGGTCTGATCCAGACCTACGTGTTCGTGTTCCTGACTTCGCTGTTCATGAAAGAAACCATGGGCGGAGAAGACTGATCCATTGATATTTACTGAATTTAAAAGGAGATTATTACTATGAATGGTTTGATTGCTCTGGGCGCTGGCATTGCAGCGCTGACCGGCATTGGCGGCGGTATCGGCATCGGCATCGCAACGGGTAAGGCAACGGAGGCAATCTCCCGTCAGCCCGAGGCATCCGGCAAGATCCAGACCAACCTGCTGCTGGGCGCTGCTCTGGCAGAAGGTACTGCAATTTTCGGCTTCGTCGTTGCACTGCTGATCATCCTGTTCCTGGGTCAGTAACGGAGGCGCAGACGAATGCTGAAGTTGGATATTAACCTGCTGTGGACCGTCGTGAACGTCCTCGTCATGTATGCGGTGCTGCGCAAGTTCCTGTTCAAGCCTGTTCAGGACGTGATCGCAAAGCGCCAGCAGATGGTGGACGCAAACCTGGCCGATGCGGAGACCTCCAAGAAGGAAGCCGCAGAGACCATGAACGCCGCACAGGAAAAACTGCGCAACGTGGACAATGAGGCCGCTGCCCGCCGCGAAGCCTACGAAAAAAGCAGGCTGAGGTCGAAAAGCAGCAGCTGCTGGCAGATGCCCGCAAGCAGGCGGACGCCATCGTGGCCGCCGGCAAGGCAAGCGCCGAGGCCGAACGCCAGAGCAAAGCTGCGTGAGGCCGACGCCCAGACCACGGCTCTGGCCCGTGAGATGTGCGAGAAGCTGCTGGAGCGGAACCTGACTGCGCAGGACGATGCCCGTCTGCTGGACGATCTGTTGGAGAAAGCAGGTGCAGGCAATGGCAACTGAATTCAGTCGTGAATTTTTTGCGGACAACCGCATCGTCAAGGCCGAGCTGCGCAGCGCCCGCAAGCCCCGGGAAGAGGAGCTGAACCGGGATCCGCGCCGAGGTCCGCAAGCTGTATGACGCCACCGAGGTCATCCTGAACGTGACGGTGGACGAGAGCCTGCTGTCCGGCTATGTCCTGCAGGTGGGCGACCGTGTGTTCGATAACTCCGGCCGTCATCAGCTGGACAAGATGATGGAGGGCAAGCCCTCGCTGGCTACCCTCAAGACCCGCATTGAGGACTACAAGCCCGCCGAGACCTCTGCGGAGGGTGGTGTGGTCATCTCCTCTGCCGACGGCATCGTGCACGTCGAGGGCATGAACCGCGCCGTGTACGGCGAGATCGTCACCTTCGACAACGGTGCCAAGGGCATGGTGGAGAGCGTGGACCCCGAACAGCTGGGCATCATGCTGTTCGACGGAGCTGAGACCGTCGGTGTGGGCACCATGGTGACCCGCAGCGGCAAGCGCGCCGGCATCCCGGTGGGCGACGGATTCCTTGGCCGCGTCATCGACCCGCTGGGCGAGCCCATCGACGGCAAAGGCCCCATCGAGGCCGTTGGCTACAACCCCATCGAGAAGCAGGCCCCCGGTATCCTGGAGCGCCAGAGCGTGGACACGCCGCTCCACACCGGAATCCTCGCCATCGATTCCATGTTCCCCATCGGCCGCGGCCAGCGTGAGCTGATCATCGGCGACCGCCAGACCGGCAAGACCTCCATCGCCACCGACGCCATCCTGAACCAGAAAGACACCGGCGTGCTCTGCATTTACGTCGCCATCGGCCAGAAAGCTTCTTCCATTGCCCGTGTGGCAGGGGATCTGAAGAAGCACGGTGCCATGGATTACACCACCATCGTGGCGGCCACCGCTTCGGACAGCGTCCCGCTGCAGTACATTGCCCCGTATGCCGGCACGGCACTGGCCGAATATTTTATGGCCCAGGGCAAGAGCGTGCTGATCGTCTATGACGACCTTTCCAAGCACGCCGTGGCATACCGTGCCATTTCCCTGCTGCTGCGCCGCTCCCCCGGCCGTGAGGCTTACCCCGGCGATGTTTTCTACCTGCACTCCCGTCTGCTGGAACGTTCCTGCCGTATGAGGGACGCCCTGGGCGGCGGCTCCATCACCGCACTGCCCATTGTTGAAACCCAGGCAGGCGATGTTTCCGCCTACATTCCCACCAACGTTATTTCCATCACCGATGGCCAGATCTTCCTGGAGACCGCACTGTTCAACGCAGGCAACCGCCCGGCTGTCAACGTTGGCTTGTCGGTTTCCCGCGTCGGCGGCGCTGCCCAGACCAAGGCCATGAAAAAGGCCAACGCCAACCTGCGTATCGAGCTGGCCCAGTACAAGGATATGGAATCCTTCTCGCAGTTCAGCTCTGACCTGGACGCTGAGACCCGCCGCCAGCTGGAACACGGCAAGGCTTTGATGGAACTGCTGAAACAGCCGCTGTACCAGCCCAAATCCGACGCCGAGCAGGTGGTCACGCTGGTGCTGGCTTCCCACGGTGTGCTGGACGAACTGCCCACTGCCGAGCTGCGCGCCAAAACCTCCGCATTTGTGCGTCAGTTCCGCGCGGATGTGTCCGGCACGATGGATGCCATCACGGCCACCGGCAAGCTCGAACCCGATGAGGTCGATGCCATCCTGAACGCCTGGAACGCATTTGCGGGAGGCGATGTCCATGCCATCCACTAAGCTGCTCAAAGAGCGTATTGAGAGCATTCAGGATACCCGCAAGATCACCAACGCGATGTATCTGATCTCTTCCTCCAAGCTCCGCAAGGCGCGCAAGAACTACCAGAACGTATCGCCCTACTTCAACCGCATGCGCGACACCATCTCCCGGGTGGTGCCCTCATCTGCCGGATGAGCCGGTGCATCCGTTCTTCCACGAGCGCAATATCGCAAACCCCAAGCGCGCTTATCATCGTGCTGACGGCAGACAAGGGCATGGCAGGCTCTTTCAACCAGAACATCATCAAGTTCCTCAAGGAAAATGCGGATGAGAATGACCGGTTCTATGTGATCGGCCAGACCGGCTACCGCGCCCTGTACCACAAGGACCCGCGGCTGGTGGAGGATTTCCGCTACAGTGCCACCGCGCCCACCCCTGCAGCGCGCCCGCGACATGCGACCACACGGCAGGCCGTCAGCGGGCAAGACACCGGCTGTCACCAGTGCACGAGGCCGCCGCCCAGATCGGTCGCGGACGAAACACGCCTCCAGCCAGGGGGAGAAGCAGATCGTCAGGTAAAGGCCCCAGCGTTCTTCCGGCAGTTCGAAGCCCCGCCAACAGCAGGCAAGCAGCTGGGTCGTTTTTTCGTTCACATCGCAGTC
>VOFJ01000514.1_pt1 | contig 41209 bp, 92 predicted proteins | sample 5384081 | NCBI WGS metagenome assembly VOFJ01 (sample SAMN12384729, study PRJNA508395) | human gut metagenome | isolation source: healthy gut I | host: Homo sapiens
CTCAATTATACACTTCGTTCAGTACTTAATGTTACCTTATAAACACTTTGCTGTTGACCATACCATTCTTCCCATCTACACACTAACTGCGGTAGTTAACTGATTAATGTATGGCTGTTACTTTGACATCATGTATGTAGAAATTCAACCGTTTTTCATCTTCTAAGTTACTACTGGTTTTTTTTAATTTAGACACGTCAATTGTATTACCGAACTGAAATACACTGAATACTACTTTAACTAATAGGGTTACTCCTAATATTGGCATAGACTAATAGTTCATTTACTTTTTTCTTTCTTCTGTGAACATACCATTAAGCATTATAACAAGAGCTTGGAGTAATTTATCAATAATATCTATTGGTTTTCTTCATCTAGACCTGGAGGTTTGTCATTTTCTTTATATTCTTCTTTTTGGGTACTACCTCTTTTGCCACAATTCATAGCCAGGTAAATGTTTTGTGGTTCATAAATAGTTTTATCTACTTTTACTTCGGATCGCATGTGGATTAACTGTCAGGAGTTAGCGCAATAACTTTAATATGCTATCTGTGTAACTTGCCATCTTCAATTGAGAATGATTTCATCTTTTACCCACCCAATACTGTTTTCTACTACAAATGTTCTTTCTAAGATACTATCTTGTTTTTTTTCCAATAATAATATCTTGTGAATATAAAGTATTATAAGTTTTAAGGATGTTATTTTTATCTATTTACCCAGCTTGTCTATCTCTTTTAAAATTGCCTAATTTCATATGTTGTTTTTTCAAATAATCATATACAATATATCTCTTATTTCTTTATCATCAATTAACTTAATATCTTCATATAATATATTTCTATATTTACCATTAGTATCAGTATTAAATTTAGAAATTAAAGTTTCTTCAATTAATAAATTATCAGCTTCATATTCATCTTTCTTTTTTTATATATAGTTCATCTAATTTAATTTTAATATCATCAATATCTTTCTCTATACTAAGATATTTATCTTTAAGCAACTAAATATTTACAAATATTATTATATCTCTCTTTATACTCAAGTAAATTATCTTCAATATTATTATCTTCCATATACTTAATTAACTTTTCTAATCTTACCTTCTCTTCAAAGAGTGGTCGCAGTAATATAATCATACTTATTCATCTTCTTCCTCCCCTTGTAGATATTTTCTTAAAGTTTTCTACTGTCTTCTTAACCAATTTTTCTTTCTTATTTTTTTCTAAGTTGATTAGCTTGTTCAATCTCTAGCTCATCTATTTTATCTAACGCTTCCCTAGTAATTTGATTTCTTATTACATTTTCAGCAGCCCTACTAATACATTCACACATTTTAAGTTCATACATGATATAAAAAGTAAGTAAACTATATAACATACTAGTAATATCAGTTTCTATAACAAAATCATTCTTAGTATCATATTCTCCATCAAAATTAATAGGAAATAAAGTAAGTTTTTTAAATTCAAACGAAGTACTAGAGTTATAATGATTATAATATAAATTAATTTCACTATAAGAAGAATTTCTAATAGCTTCATCTATAGTTTTTTCTATTTTTTAAGTTCTTTACTAAAAATCATCTTTATTTATTTTAAGTATTACTTTATCATCATTATATACTATTTTTTTACCTATTATAATTTTATAATCATCTTTATCTTGTCTTATTTGTCTAGCTATCTGCGAATTAAAATTACCACAAAAGCCATAATCATTAGCTATATATATATTTAATTTATTATTATTAGGATTAGGCATTATTACTTTTTATCTAACACTAAATTCTTATTATATACAATAGTCTTAATAATCTTAGTAATTTCATCACCTACATTACGATAACTTTCTGCCTCCCTTTTAGAAGCATCTACTCTAAGTAAAGAGTGGAAGTTCATGACCTTAACTACGTTCTTTATCCTCATGATTACCACCCTTTCTTATATATTTATTAGCTATTACTACATTTTTAATATTCTTAAGTAAAGTATAAGATAAATATAAAAATAAGAATAACATTACAAATACTAATAATAGTAACATCCACATATCCATATATTCATTAATAATATAATCATGAATTAAATATACTACTTTTATTCCTACTAAAGATATAGCACTAAGTACTAAATCAATAATAACTTTTTTTTATTCTTAATAAGAATACCACTAACAAACGTCAAAAACAATACAATAATAGCAATATAAATATCTAAATCAATAAAAGAAGCCATCAAATATATCATAAATACATAACTAATTATTGAACACGATATACTAATTATTTCTCTATTACTCATACCCTGAAGTATACCATATAATTTTAATTTAGATTCTTCAGGATTAAATTTTTTAATTAATATTTTAAGAATAATATATAAAGAAACAACAACAATTATACCAACAAATGCAAAAAATAAAATATATTATTCATACTATCCCTCTTTTATCATTAAATTAAATTCATTATTACTATTCATATAGAAAGCCTTAATAATATCTTTAAATGATAAATTTACTTCATCATTCTTTATATCTACACTACCTTCTATTTCTCCTATTATTGGTAAATAATCTTTCATAATAAGTAAGTTATAATCTTTGCTAATAATTCTAATTATCTTAATATCTTTATATTCTCTTAAACCATTTTCAATATTAAAGATTCTAACCTTTATTCCACTCTTGTCCATCACATTTACCTATATATCTAAACTTACTCTCATCAATATTATCATATTTACCATTTAATATATTTTCAACATCATTAAGAACATCTTCTATATCAACAAATACACCTTTAATATTAGTAAAAGCTTCAGCAACAAACATTGGTTGTGAAAAATAATTTCTAAGTTTTCTTGATTCATAGAAAACTAGTTTATCTTCTTCTGATAACTCTTCAATACCAAGTACTGCTATTATCTCTTCTAGCTCTTCATATCTAGTTAAATTAGCTAGTACTCTTTCTACTAAGCTAAAATGTCTTTCCCCTCAATCTTATCTTTGTCTATTAACTTAGAAGTAGATTTAAATACATTAATAGCAGGATATAAACCTAATTCAGCAATTTTTCTATCAAGAACAATTTGACCATCCATATAACTCATAACAGTTTGAACAGCATCATCAGTTAAATCATCAGCAGGTATATAAATAGCTTGAAATGAAGTAATAGAACCCTTATCAGTAGAATTAATTCTCTCTTCAATATCACTTACTTCACCAGCCATATTAGCAGGATATCCATTTTCAATTAATAACTCTTTTAAGTCAGTAGAAATCTCTGCCTTAGCCTGAATAAATCTATATATATTATCAATGAATATAAGTACATCTTGTCCCTTTTCATCTCTTAAATATTCAGCCATTCTAAGTCCAGTAGCAACAGACTTACTTCTTGATACTGGATTATCTCCCATTTGACCATATACCATAGTCATTTTATCAAGTAAGTTAGAACTCTTCATATCATCATATAACTCTCTACCTTCACGGCTTCTTTCACCTGCTCCTACAAAAAACAGCATTAGAATTAGAACTAGCATAAATATTATGAATTAACTCTTTAATAAGTACTGTCTTACCAACGCCAGCACCGCCAAGTAATCCCATTTTAAATCCTTTTTGTAAAGGAGCAAAAAGTCAATTACTTTAATACCAGTCCATAACGGATCATTTTCAACTTTAACTTCTTTTTAATGATACCGTATTATGACTTACTTTTAACTTTCTTTTCACTTTCAAAAAGGAAGATCATCAATAACATCACCATAAGAATCAAAATACTCTACCTAAAATCTTATCAGAATATTCAACTTCTAATCCATCATTCTTCTTAATAACAATACTACCCTTTTTGTAAACCTCTAGTACTATATAAACTTATACAAGTAGCGGATATATTATTAATTTCAACTACTTCAAATACATACTTATTATTATCTTCTACTTCCAAAATATCCCCTATTTTAATATCATTACTTGATAATATATAATTTCTACAGAAATATCATTAATAGTAATAATTTTACCTATTTTCATTATTATCACCTTCCTCTAAGAACTTATATAAATCAAGCATTTCTTCCTTACTTTTAGGAGAAAATTTATTTTGTTTAAGTTTATCAAGAATAACTTTTTTCCTTCTTTCATCCTATGTTGTAATTCCTCACTCATCTCATCAATATTAGCAAGCTCATATATATCCCTAACTTCCAAATATTCAAGTAATTTACCTCTAACTAAACTACCAAGCCTCTTAACCTCTGGAGACTGTACTGCTCCACCTAATCTAGACACTGATAATCCATAATCTAATGCCGGTTTCTCTCCTTTAGCAAAGTTCTTACTAGATAAAAACTATCTGTCCATCACAACTAGAAATAATATTAGTAGATATATAATCAGTAATATATGAACTCTTAGTCTCTAATATTGGAAGTATTGTAATAGAACCACCATTTTTATGTTGACAACCTTTTTCTAGCAATTTACTATGTGCATAAAAGATATCCGATGGATAAGCATCTCTACCAGGAGTCTTCTTACTAGCAAGAGATATTTGTCTATATACATCAGCATGTTTCTTTAAATCATCTATAACAACAAGAACATCATAAGAATCCATCATCATAGACTCTGCTATTGATAAAGCAACATAAGGAGTTAAATATGTTCTATTAGGAAGTTCATCATGAAATGATGCAATAATAATAGTATATGATGCAGCCCCTCTCTTAGTAAGATCATAATAAATATCTTTAACTTCTTTTTTAGTCTTACCTAAAGCAACATATATACATACCATATTCTTATCTTTTTTTGGTTAACAATAGCATCAAGAGCAATCTGTGTTTTACCAGTCTTTTTTATCTCCAATAATTAATTGTCTCTGTCCTCTACCAATTGGATATAACATATCAATACTAGTAAGTCCAGTTAAAAATTCTCTCGTAACAAGACCTCTATCCATAATAGGAATAGGTTCATTTTCAAATAGGAACTTCAACCAAATTATCAAATTTTTTACCCGCTATTAAATCATTCCCAAAGATATCAATAACTTTACCCATAGAATCCATACTAAATAAACATTTAAATTGTTTCTTCAACGAATATACTTCATCACCAGGATTAATCTTATCATTAACATCAACTAAAGATACCGTAATATTATTCTTTCCCTACAGCAAAAACAAACCCTTTAGCCTTACCAGCAATATCAACTTCTTCATAATAAGTAATATCATTAAGACCAGATACAATAACAGTATAAGGATTAACTTTTATAACTTTACCAACAGAATAAATATTGTTATTACTTTTTAATATCTTCAACTTTTTTATCTACCTTTTTAAGTTCCATATCACACATTCCCTTCATTTAAGCTAAAGTCATATACCTTATTTCTATATAGTATCTTAATCCCCTTATAAATACCATCACTTACTTTAGTCTTAATATTTTTTATCAATATAATCATAATTAACCTTATCATTAGGTACAAGAACCACTACAGTAGGATCATTAAGTTCAATAAGTCTATTTAAATAATCAATAAAATCTTCCATATTAAATTTATTACTAGCTAAATATATTTCATAAACCTTATATTCTTCCTCACTAAGTGTCTTCTTTAAATATGCATTTCTTTCTTCCGGTAACATTAATTCAATATTATATATTTCATCCGAGTAAATTTATTTCTTAATTTAACGCAGAAATCATATCTATTATCTCCCTTAATATTAGACAAGAAATCTTTAATTAAATCTTCATAATTAATAATAAATTTTTGTTCTATTTTCTTATTAAGTTCAAATATATTCTTATCAAGATAATTAGTCTCAGTAAGCAAATCAATAATACTAGTATCAAAATCATACTTAGGTTCTGATTCACTTAAACTATTATCATTTAACCCATTCTTTCTTTTCAAAAGTTCACTTTCTAATTCAGAAAGTTTCTTTTCTTTTTCATCTATTAAATAATCATACTCTTTTAATTTATCAACAAAATATGACTTAGATTTTTTCATCAACCTGTTTAACAGCATTCTTAAGTATCAAACTCATTACCACTACTAAAAAAAGAATGATAATGACAAAAGAGATAATAAAGTATGTCATATTATCCCACTAATGGATTAAAGAATAATAATAAGAAACAAAATGCAAATAAGAATAATAAAAAATATTGCAAATATTATTAATATAGTCATTATTGAATGAACAACATCATTCTTAGTTTCAGGATTTCTACCAACTGCCTCAGCAACTCTCCCTCCAAGTAATCCTATTCCTAATCCTAGTCCTAAAAAGCTAGTCCAACCATAACTCCTATAGCAATCGCTGTTGCCGATAAAATACTTTCCATAAAAATTCCTCCTTCTATAACTTACCTATTTTTTTATTTATATATCCCATATTTATATCAGTATTAGTATAATAACATACTTTATTAATTTCATATTTTCTAACTAAATAATATACTTCATTATTTTCTATATATATATTCATAACCTCAGGTAATTTCTCTCTAATTCTAATAATATACTTTTCACTATTATTATTAAATACACTACTACTTAATTTCTCTTCAGTAATAGCATCTACTACTTCTCTATTATTATTTATTTTAATATACTCATTAAATATATCAGTAGCAATATCCTTATAACTACCCTTAACCATATCTATCATATCATCATTACTAAGTACCTTATTATTCTTTAAATCAATATTAATAGTAATAACATCTTCATAATTACTAAGTTCTCCATATAATACATAACTAATCTTAATAGATAATATATCTTTATATATTCCCTTAGTAACACTCATATCAATAACATTATTTTTTTAACACTTCTTTTTGTTTATTAATAAAAGTATTAAATATTTCCTTGTCAATATTTTTTAAATATACATAATTACCATCAGTATCAACATAATCACTTACTTTATAACTAATAATCTTATTATCAAAGTAATTCTTTCCATACTTATGTTTATATGCATACATCCAATAAGTACTCATAGATATAACTAAACAAAACATCATTGTACACACTAAAATAAATCTTTTATTATCATACTTATAAGTATTCTTCTTTTTATTCTTTTTTCTTCATAGATAGTAACCTACTTTCCTACTATATCAAGTATATCATTTTACCATTTCTAAGTCAATTATTTTTAGAAAAAAAAAAAGAAGAATATTCCCTATTCTTCATGTGCATCAATATATTCTTTATTAGCATTGTTGTAGCAGTCAGTCAATTAACATCTTTAGTAAGATCTCCCAGTAAATGCATAACTACATTAACAATCCATGGTACACAAAAGACTAATGCTCCATATATTAATCTCTTAATAAATAAATTCAAATTCTTCTTACCATCTTTTTCATCACCAGAAGCAACTGACTTAGAAAAATCGATAAGACCAAATACAATTAAACCAATAGGAACTGCTATAAAAAGCAAATATTAAGAAGTAACTTAATAAAAAATATATAACTTTAAGTACACCCACATTAGTACAAGCATCCATAGTATCAGCTAAAACAATATTAATATTAAACAACATAAAACTAATAATACTAAATAGTAAATATTTATATCTTTCTCATATTCTACCTCACACTATAATTTTATCATATCAATAAATAGAAATCAATAAATACAGAAAAAATTGAACAAAAAAATTATAATTAATAAACCAATTCATAAAAAAGAACAATCTTTATTTTTTTAACACTAATTTCATAATTATTTAAACCTATTAGATTCTTAATTATGTATTTCTTCACCAAAAAAAATTATTCATAACATAGGCCTAGGCTATGTTATGCCTATGAAAAACCCTAAATTTCATAGGATAAAGAAAAAACTAATATTAGTTATTAGTCTTTTCAAATTGAGAATTATATAAATCTGCATAAAATCCATTCTTCTTCATTAATTCATTATGATTACCCTGTTCAAAATAATATTACCATCTTTCATAACAAGTATCAAATCCGCATTTTTAATTGTCGATAATCTATGAGCTATAATAAACGAAGTCTTATTCTCCATAAGTTTATCCATAGCCTTTTGAACTAACTCTTCAGTTCTCGTATCAACATTACTAGTAGCCTCATCAAGTATCAAGAAAGGACTATCACTAATCATACCTCTAGCAATAGTAAGAAGTTGTCTCTGACCAGAAGATACCGAATCATTATCAGATATAATACTATCATAACCATTAGGTAAAGTCTTAATAAAATGATCTACTCCTACTACTTTACATACATCTTCTACTTTTTTATTACTAACATTTTTCTGATTATAAATAATATTTTCCTTAACAGTACCATTAAATAACCAAGTATCCTGAAGAACCATCGTAAATAAACTATGAATATTATCTCTCTTAAGTTCCTTAATAGAAGTACCATCTATCAAAATATCACCATCATTAATATCATAAAACTTCATAAGTGCAAATTAACCATCGTCGTTTTACCAGCCCCAGTAGGACCAACAATAGCAATCTTTTCTCCCGCCTTAACCTTAGCAGTAAAATCATTAATAATAATCTTATCCTTATCATAACCAAACTTAACATTCTTAAATTCAATATTACCCTTAACCTTATGTTTATCTAATTTCTTAGTAATATCATCTTCACTATCCATTTCCACTTCTTCAAGTAAACCAAACACCCTCTCACTAGCAGCAGCAGTACTTTGCATTGAAGTCATAGCTTGAGCAATTTGTGATAAAGGATTAGTAAATAATCTAACATACATAATAAAAAGCCACTATCACACCAAAAAAGATATCACACTCTTACTAACAAGTAAAGCTCCTACTATACATACAGCAACATAACTAAAGTTACCAATAAATCCCATTATCGGTTGCATAAGTCCAGATAAAAATTGACTCTTTCTATTACAATCATATAACTTATCATTTAACTTATCAAATTCATTAATAGTCTCATCTTTAGCATTACAACTTCTAACAACATTAAGACCACTATAAATCTCTTCAATATAACCATTTAATTTACCAAGCTCCCTCTGTCTAGCAGTAAAATACCTCTGTGACTTATTAAGAATAATAAACATAAGTATAAATCCAATCAAGCTAGACACAATAGCAGTAATAGCCATAATATAATTAGTAACAAACATCATAATAATAGAACCAATAAATAAAGTAATCGAAGATACTAAAGTAGATAAACTATTATTTAAAGATTGAGCTATCGTATCAACATCATTAGTAACCCTAGATAAAATATCACCAGATAAATTATGATCAAAAGAATTTAAGAGGTAATTTATTTATCTTCTCAGATATACTACTTCTAAGCTTTTTAGCATATCCATTAGCTACTTTAATCATAGATAAACCTTCAACATAACTAAATATAGCACTAATAATATATAAACAAGCAAGTAATATAGCAATACTCTTAATCTTATCCATATCCCATCTTAGGTCCAATAACCTTCTGCACATTAATAGGAAGATTCTCCATAACCTTATACATCTCATTAACTGAAGAACTATCACTACCAGCCATCAAAGTAATAAACTCTACTTTATCATCAGTACTAATCTCTATTCCATCAATCACAGTATCAGGAAATAAAGCCTTCTTCATACTATCAGGAAAACTACTAATACCATTAAATTTCTTATTATCAACATCGATATCACTAAAAGCCCTAATCGTCGTGATCTTATCCTCTTTACTAATATAAATATCATTATAAGTACTATCACCAATAATAATATCAAGAACACTATCAGGTAACTCACTAAAATACTTAAGTATCAATTCCTGGTTACTACTAATACTTTTTTTAAAGTATCATTAAATTTAATCTTATCTTCACTACTAATACCAGAAGAATTAACCCTATATATCATCTTTTCATCTAAATTAATACCTAAAATATTACCAATATCACTAATATTCTTAGTAAGAATCCTCTTCTAACTCTTTCATATTAGAAGTATTAATCGTAATACCCTTAGTAATCTCATCAGTCAAATCAGATAACTTATTCGGAGCAACAAGTGAAAGAATAGAAGATAAAGCCGCTAATACAAGAGCAATAAATATAAGTACCTTAAAACTACTAAGACTCTTCATAAGTTTCTTAATAGAACCCATAAAATCCTTTGGCTTTTCACTTACTCTCATCGGTCCATGACCTCTAGAATGACTATTCTCTCTTTTTTCATTACTAGACATTTTCAAGTTCCTCCTTTGATACCTGTGATAAAAGCAATCTCTTTTATATACTTTACACTTCTTCATTAATTCCTTATGCGTACCAATACCAACACATTTACCATTATCTAAAACAACAATCTTATCAGCATTAAGTATCGTACCAATTCTTTGAGCTACTATCATAACCGTAGCATCTTTAGTATATTTCTTAAGTTCACTTCTTAAAGTACTATCAGTCTTATAATCAAGTTGCACTAAAAAGAATCATCAAAAATATATATTTCTGGATCCCCTAGCAATCGTTCTTGCTATTGATAATCTCTGCTTTTTGACCACCACTAACATTAGTACCACCTTGAGCAATATGTGCTTTCTCTTTATCATCTAATTTAGATACAAATTCATAGGCTTGTGATACCCTAATAGCAGCCTTTACTCTTTCTTTAGAAGGTTTACCATGTCTATTCTTACCAAAAGTAATATTCGATAAAACACTTCCTGAAAACATAACAGCCTTCTGTGGTACATAACCTACTATATTATTCAAATACTCAAAATTATAATCTTTAACATTAATACCATCTACTAGTATTTCCCCACTAGTAGCATCATAAAATCTAGGTATCAAATTAATTAAAGTAGATTTACCACTACCAGTAGAACCAATAAAAGCAATAACTTCTCCCTTATTAACCTTAAACGATATATCTTCAAGAACATACTCATCAGCATCAGGATATTTAAAAGAAACATTCTTAAATTCAACAGTCCCCTTAATATCACTATTATTCTCAGTAACAGTTCCTTCTTTAACACTAATAGGAGTATCAAGTACCCCATTAATCCTCTTAGCGGATACACTAGCTCTAGGTAACATCATAAATATCATAGCAAGCATTAAAAAAGACATAATAACCTGCATAGCATAAGAAGAAAAAACAATCATATTACCAAACAAAACAATCTTATCCCCCATACCAGCATCATTAATAAGAATAGCCCCTATAAAATAAATACCAAGCGTTAAAAAATACATAACCAAATACATAATAGGATTCAAATAATTAAATGCAGTCTGATTAAAAATCTGCTGCTTAGTAAGCTTATTATTAATACCTTCAAACTTATCTTCTTGATATTCTTCAGCATTAAATGCCCTAACAACTCTAATACCAGTTAAATTCTCTCTCGTAACCATATTAACCTTATCAAGAAGTTCTTGTACTATTTTAAACTTAGGCATAACAATTAATCATAATAATACCAATAGTAATAAAAGTACAAGCACTGCTACTCCCGTTAAAATGCTCCATTCAATACTCTTATTAACAATCTTAGTAACAGCCCATACCGCTGTAATAGGAGCCTTAATCATTAAAGTAAGCCCCATCGCAATAAGAAATTCAATCTGTGTAATATCATTAGTAGTTCTAGTAATCAAACTACTAGAGAAAATTTCTTTATCTCATAAGTACTAATATCTTCAACCTTTCTAAATAACTTACCTCTAGTACGATAAGAAAAAGAAGCAGATATACTAGAAGTAAAATACCCCACTATAAAAGCCGATACCAAACTACCAAGAGCACACAGTAGCATATATCCACCTTCTCTTAAAATATCACTCATCGCAGCCCCCTTAGTTTGAACAAGCTGAGTAATATTGGACATATAATCCGGCATCTTAAGTTCTAACCATACCTGAAATACAATCAAAATAGCAGATATAAATACATATAACCAATCCTTTTTTATTTAAATTCTTTAATAACTTTAACATACATACCTCCATCTAATATTTTATGTTATTTCTTACAAATATTACGCTATAAATTATAACATTTCCCTATTTTAATGTCAATTACATAACATAATTTCCCATAATCAAAAGAAGAATAGTTATACTACTCTTCCATAAACATTAAGTCCCTCTACTTTTTCAATCATAACATTAACTATACTATTATTCTCTACATTATCATTAATAATAACTGGTATAAAATTAGAAGTATGTACTACTACCAAACCATTATCATGTATTTCAACTACCCCATCATATACCTTACCAATCTTACTATTATAAAACTTATTCTCATATTCATTAGATAAAGCAAGTACTTCATGAACTCTTCTTTTCTTAGTAGTACCATCAATATGACCATCCATTTTATCCGCTACTGTACCTTTTCTTCTAGAATATGGAAAAAGTATGTATCTTAGTAAAACCAATCTTTCTTAGAGTATTCATAAGTATCATTAAAATCATCATCACTCTCTTTAGGAAAGCCCACTATTAAATCAGTAGTAAGAGAAATATCATCAATGTCTCTAAGACTATCTACCATACTTAAAAATTCACTAGTATTATATCTTCTATTCATTAATTTTAATATCTTATCACTACCAGATTGAAGAGGTATATGTAAATGCTTAGCCATAACTTTATTATTTTTTAGTAAATTTCTAATACCAGGAGTAATCTCATTAATCTCAATTGAAGATAATCTAATTCTATAAATATTAGGAATCATCACTAATTCATTAAGTAATTCTTCCAAACTACTATTAATATCTATACCATACTTGCCAGTATGAATACCAGTAAGAACAATCTCTTTATATCCATCATTAACTAATTTAGTAACCTCTCTAATAACATCATCTTTATTCTTACTTCTAACTCTACCCCTAGTATAAGGAATAATACAGTAAGAACAAAAAGCATTACAACCATCTTGAATCTTAACAAAAAAGCCCTAGTATGACTATCAAAACTACTAATCTCCATCTTCTCAAAATCCACTTTACTAAGATCATAAATAATCTTCTTCTTCTCTTTAGTCTCAATATAATCCTCAATTATCTCTACTATTCTTGACTTATCCTTATTACCAAGAACAATATCAACATCAATATCATCAGCATTAACCTGACTGTAGCAACCCATAACCACTATAATCGCAGAAGGATTATTCTTCTTAGCCCTATTTATCATCTTTCTAGATTTCTTATCACTCTCATTAGTAACACTACAAGTATTAATAATATAAATATCAGCCTTATCTTCAAAATCCACTATCTCATAATTATTATTCTTTAATATATTAGTAACAAGTTCACTTTCATATATATTAACTTTACATCCTAATGAACATATACCTACCTTCATACTTCTTCTTCCTTCTTTTCTTCCATAGTATTTTATCATATTTTAAATATAAAATAAACAATTTGTTGTAGATTTTAATAATATTTTTGTTACAATAATTATAGAAAGATTGGTGATATTTATGAATAATTATATTCCTCCATTTACTATTACTAACGATATACTTGCCTTAACTTCAAGTATTATGGAAAAAGTTGGTAGACTTAATAACTATACTAATATAGATAAAAAACCTATTTTAAGAAAGAATAACACAATCAATTCTATTCATTCTTCTTTAGCAATAGAAAATAATTCATTAACTTTAAATCAAGTAAAAGATGTAATTGATGGAAAAACTGTTATAGGTTCACAAAGAGAAATTCAAGAAGTAAAAAAAATGCCTATGAAGCCTATGAAGAGTTAGAAAATATAAATCCTTATAAAGTAGATGAATTAAAAAGAATTCATGGTATTATGACTTTTCTTACTATAAAAGATGCTGGTGAATTTAGAAATGGTGATGAAGGAGTATTCGATGGTGATAACCTAATATTTATGGCTCCAGGGCCAAAGTTAGTTCCTGAACTTATAAATAATTTTATTTACTTGGATGAATAACTATAAAGATGAAATAAATCCATTAATAATGTCTTCAGTTTTTCACTATGAATTTGTTTTTATCCATCCATTTAGTGATGGTAATGGTAGAATGGCTAGACTATGGCAAAATGTTATTTTATCTAAATGGCGTGAAATATTCAAATATGTAACTATTGAAAATCAAATAAAAAAAATATCAAAATGAATATTATGAAACAATCAATACTTGTAATATAAACGGTGACTCTACTATCTTTATAGAATTTATGTTAAAAAATGATTAACAATACCCTTGAAGAACTAGTAATAACTACAAATAACAAAGATAACTAAAAAGTACTAAATCACATTAGTACTTTTTTCTCATAATATTTTTACTATATCTTTTTCTTATTTTATAATTTTTCTCAAATATTCACTATTTTTTTCTATCTCTTAACAAAATACTCATCATACCACTTAAGAAAACTATATACTGCCCATATCTTTCTATAATTATCTTTCTCTCTATTCTTATGTTCATCTAATATTTTAATTAAATAATCATTATTAAATAATTCTTTAGAAATATCAGTATTAAAAGTATTTTTTAATCTCTTCATAGAAGTCTTCTTCTCTTATCCATTCCCTAATAGGAACAGGAAAACCAAGTTTCTTCTTTTTCCATGCATCATTAGGTATTACCTTTCTAGCGGCATTTCTAAGAGCCACTTTCGTAGTACCATCACTTACCTTATAATTTTTAGGTAACATTCTAGCAACATCAAAAGCTTTCATATCAGTAAATGGTACTCTAGATTCAATAGAATGAGCCATAGTCATCTTATCTACTATTGTAAGAATATTATTACTAAGCCAATATCTAATATCAACCGCTAGCATCTTATCTAGTTTATTATAATCTTTATATTCATCATAAACATCTTTAACAATATCCTTATTCTTAATATAATTATCTATCTTTAATACATCTTTAAGTTCATCATCATAATAAGTTCTATTAATACTAACATAAGATTCCTCTAATGGTAATCCTCTTCTTATAATATATCTAGTAATCTTATTCTTAGGAAGAATTTTACAAATACTAGCCATACTCTTTCTAATAAAGAAAGGAAGTTTAGTATAAAAAGTTATCATCATAACTATTATATCCCCCAAAGAATTCGTCAGCACCTTCACCCGATAAAACAACCTTTACATCCTTGCTTTGCAAGTCTAGATAAAAAAAGTATACAGCAATAGCACACATCCATCCGCAGTAGGTTCATCCATATGGTAATATACTTCACTTAAAGCATTCATATATTCTTCTTTACTAATCTTTTCACTAATATTCTTAATATTAAGTTTATCAGTTAAATCTTTAGCATAATCAATTTCACTATACTTAGCCAAATCAAAACCAATTGTATAAGTCTTATCCGGTTTAGCAAGACTAACTAAATAAGAAGAATCAACACCACTAGATAAAAAAGAACCAACTTCAACATCACTAATTATGATGCTCGGTAGAATCTTTCATAGCAGTACTAATATCTTTTACTACTTCATCAAAAACTCTTATCAGTATTGCCAAATTCTACTTTAAAATATCTATCTATTTTAATCTTTTCTCTTCTTTACATCTATTGTCATAGAGTGTCCACTAGGAAGTCTATATACCCCTTTAAAGAAAGTCTCATCAGTAGGAGTAAAACTAAATGTTAAATAAGCTCCTAATAATTCTTTATTAAGTACTTTCTTAAATTTAGGATAAGCAAGAAAACTCTTAATCTCTGAGCCAAATAATATCGTATCACCATCATGATAATAATATAAAGGTTTAATACCAAACTGATCTCTTGATATAAATATCTCCCCTTATTCTTATCATAAATAGCATAAGCAAACATACCTCTTAATTTCTTAGGTAAATCATGCCCCCATTTTTCATAACCATGTAATACTACTTCAGTATCAGATTCAGTTTCAAACTTATACTCAGTAAGTTCTTTCCTTTTAATTCTTTGTAATTATATACTTCACCATTATACATAATAAGAATACTTTTATCTTCATTATATATAGGTTGATTACCTCCTGCTAAATCTATAATAGATAATCTTCTTTGCCCTAAAGCAACATCACCCTCTACAAATATACCTTCAGCATCAGGTCCCTCTATGAAGTATCTTTTCATTCATACTTTTAATTAATTTATCTTTTTATTCTTATCTTTACTTATAATTCCATTAATTCCACACATATAAATACCTCGCTTATACTTAGTATACCAAAAAAGAAAAAAGTAAAAATATTTTTACTTATTATTTACTCTTTCTTTACAAAATCTTTTTAACTATTTAGTTTCTATTTCATTTATATATTGATAATGTAAGTTATTTTTGGGATGTGATTACTGTTTTACCTAAATTTTTTTCCAAATCATCTCTTGCCACTTTAGCAGTATGTCCACCCATTTTAGCTATTTTTTTTATTTTGTTCTAATCCATATGGTTTATACTCTTTAGTTAATTCACGAGTGGCTACTTCTCCAAGATTGGTAAGTGCTACTTCTATATCGGTCATATTATCTCTTAGTGATTCTTTTCTAATATTTTTATATACTTTATATTCACTTGCTTTCATACCAGATATTTCTTGATATATTTCATTAGTAAGGATTCCATATTCGTAATCCTTGGTTATACCACTTTCTTTCCAGATATCTGTTAATTTATTTCTACTTAGTATTCCTTTTTAATCTTTCTTCTATCCACTTGTCTGAATATCCTCTTTTTTACGATAATAATTTACTGCTCTATTAATTGCTATCTCTGGATCAAATATTTCATCTATTCTTTTCACTTCCTAAATTAGCAAGCCATAGTTTAAATGGTTCTGCTTTAGGACTGGGAACTGACTCAATAAGTCTAAATATCCCTTTGGTATCTAATGTATCTGTATTATAATATTTACCATCTTTTGATTTCATTTTCAGTTGGTTAGTATTACCTAACCAACTCACTTCCTTCATTATGTAATTTTACCTTTTAACCATTTCCAATAATTTCTTGATTTTTGATAATTACTATTTGTTAATGCTGCGATTACATCTACAACACTATAATAGTATTCTTCTTCTTCTTCACTATTCCAAATACTTCTTATTTCATTATTTTCAAATAAATTGGTTATTGTTTGTAATTTTGCTTTTTCCATATTTAATACCTCCTAAAAATTTAATTTTTTTACACTTTTTTAAGCATAAAAACTATATCATATTTATTCTAACTTTTCAAGAGGCTTAATGTTATTTTTTTATATATTCTTCTTATTAAATCTTTCTTTATAAGAACAATGTTTACATATATCTAAATATACTTTATTATCATTAAATTCCTTAATAGTATTTTTAAACTTATCACTACTTATAATATCTTCCATACTATCAGTAAAGATATTACCTAAATTACTTTCTCCTTCACTATCTAAGCAGCAGATACTAACTACCCCATTTGATAATATAGCTAGTTGACTTTTACCGCCTAAACAAGTTCCTTCTTCTTTATAATAACTACTACTAGTACTAGGCCAATCAAACTTACTATCTAAACTTAAATAAACTTTATTATCTAACTTCATCTTATCATATAATTCATTTACTTTGTATTTAAGTCTAATCATATCTAAATATTTATTATTTAAAGTATCTAAACTCTTATCTAATGTCCAAAATCTATAACTAATATAAGGATATTCTAAATTATCTACTACTTCAAATATATCTTCTAAATAATTATCTTTATTATTCTCACTATGTAGTGATATATTTATTTGATATATATTATCATACTTACTTAGTATATCTAATCTATCTTTAAGAAATACCCCATTAGTAGTAATACATACTTTTTTATTATATTTCTTACATATACTTAGTATATCATCTAAATAATGGTGACTAAGAGCTTCTCCCTTAACATGTAAATAAATATAATCAGTATACATAGTAATCTTACTCATAACTAATTCAAATTCATCTATACTCATTTCTTTTTTATTTCTTTTTTTTACTATTACTACAAAAAGAACACTTTTTAAATTACAAATATTAGTTATTTCTATATATATTCTTTTAAACTTCATACTATTACCTCTTTAACTACTTAGTATTATATAATATTTATTATCTTAAATCAATACTAACTATTTATTTACCTTTCATGAAAATCCAAGGTATTTTCATGTCCAATCTAACCCTAATTCTTAGTCTATATTGGAGTCTCATTAGACATATCATATTTACAGTTAAAACCAAAAGAAAAAGAACCATATCAATTAAGTATTCACCCCAAATATAATAGATATGGTTGATATTTCTTTTTTAGATTATAAGCTAAAAAGAACACTCTAAGACTATTTAGACTTAGAGTGCATAGAATAATATTTACATATATCTTTTAATTTACAATCATCACATAGAGGATTAATACTCTTACACTTATATTCTACCAAAAAAATACAAGTTGATGATGAATCTTACTAAGACTATCTTTAGGAAATAAATTAATTAAGTTTATTTTCTACTTCAAGTACATTATCATCTTCATCAGATAAATTAAGTCTCTTACTAACCCTATTAACATGAGTATCCACCGCTACTAAAAGGTTCATTATATATAACAGATAAAAATACATTAATAGTCTTTTCTCCCTACACCAGGTAAACCACTTAAATATTCCCTATCGTTAGGAATAATCTTAATATTATCACTAATCAATCTATTAACAATCTCTTTAATAAATATAGCCTTCTTCTTATAAGTACCAATAGGTCTAATAATACTTTCAATATCTTTAATATCAGCCTTACTAAAGTTTCTCTAAAGAATCATACTTCCCAAATAAAAACCCTATTAACCATATTAACTCTTTTATCAGTAGTCTGTGCACTCATAACAATAGCCAGTAATAACTCATAATCTTTACTATACTCTAACTCACACACTTAGGATTAGGGAAATAAATAATCTAAGTAATCAATTATCTTATTAATCATCATTTAACCAATCATAGTAGAAGACTTCTCTATCTTCTTTCTTACTTTCTCTCATCTTTTCTTTAGCAGCCATAACATCTCTCTTAGTCTTATAACCTTTCTTTCTCCAAGTATAAAGAACAGTCTCAATATATCTAAGACTATTAGCCCCATTATATATAGCCTCTTTTAAAGCCTCCATAATAAGTTCATGAGAAAAATTATCCTCTATCCAACCATTAATAACCTGACATTCCATAGGAGATATAGTCCTACCAAACTCACTTTCAAATACAGAATAAATATCACTATTATCCAAATTCTTCTCTTCATCTTTTTCTTATCAATAACTAAAGACATAATCTTACTATATAACAAATCTAAAGATATATATTCAGCACTCTTACCATCACTATTCTTCTCAACAATAATAGATATAATCTTCTTCTCACTAAGATTATTAAGTAACTCCATAACCTTATACTTATCCATACCAAGAGACTCTCCTATCGAACTAGGATCATATATAACCTTATCTCCCTCATCAATAACAAATATAAGTATAATAAGTTCTTCAGCAGTAATACCAAGTCTTAAATAATAATTAAATAAATATCTCGGTAACACAATAGGTTTCATCCTAAGTATCTTCTCTAACCCTTCCATCATATACCTCCTACATCTATATCAAATACCTCTTCTAAAGTACTAACATCATAATATTTATAAGTAAGTTTATCCTTATCTCTTACCTTATCTTCGTAGTAGATATTACTTCTTCTATAAACAATATCTAACTTACTAGCAGATAATTCACTAATATCTTTTACTATATACCTTATCATAATTCAAATCAAATACATAAACATATTTATCATCTTTAACTATATAATAATTATTACTCTTATTATAATAACTAATATTCTTAAGTACAGTATTACTATATATATCATTTAATATACCCTTCTTATATTTATTATTTCTACTTACCGGAATAATAAATATACTAAGTATTAAAATAATTATAACTATAATAACAATAATATAACAAATAATATTCTTCTTCTTTCTTTTCATTAATTCCCTCACTATAACTGTTCTTATTATACTATGAAATTAACTTTTTGTGAATAGTTTTTCTCTTCTTTTTATATGATGTTACAGTATAATCATCCCCTTCAAAAAGTAATTGTAGTATAACAATCATTATCTATAGTATAAGAATCAATCCATACTCTAGCTATCATATACATAAACTTATAATTAAACCTAGTATAACTATCATATAAAAGTACCATATTATCATTTAATTCTATATAAAAAATCTTTATTTATATCATATAAATATATAAAATTACAATCCCTATAATCACTATCCTTATACCTATCCATATAAATACATAACCTCTTATTATTCATCATAATCTCTATCTTATCATCACTTCTATAAATAATATCATTATTACAAAAAAAATACCTAGTCTTATTAATATCAATAACATAATCATAATAAATATCATCTATATCATTTAATATTACCTTATAAAAATATCATTCTTATTAATAAGTAATATAATCCCAGTATCATTTTAATAAATCTAATAGAATTATCTTCAAGAAAATTATAATCTTCTCTATTATCTTTATAACTACAAGAACATATAAATAAACACATTATTATAAGTATATATTTCATACTAAGTAATATGCAAATAAAAAGAAAAAAGAGATAAGTCTTATTCCATATAATTATCTATAACATATCTCTTAATATCATCATAAGTATTAGAAAGTTTATTATATAATATCTTCTTCTCAATATCATCCATAATATCCTTAATATATTTACCAGGTTCTTTTCCTAATATTTTACTAATATCATTACCATGAATAACAATATCTCTTCTAGTAAATATTGGTAATTCACTCTGCATCTTATTTAAATTTCTCTTTGATAACCCCTTAATATCAGCATATACAGTACATAAATATAAACCATATTTATATAATAAATAATTATCAATTTCATCATACTTAAGTAACTCTCTAAGACAAAGAATCTGCTCTTTCTCAACTTTAGTAAAAGGATAAATATCCTCTACTTCTAGCTGACACCATATACCAATTAAATCAGTACATAGTATAATATTACTAAGATTATTAATACCAAGTACATTAGTAAGATTAAGATCAAGTATTAACTTTCTACCCCTCTCTTTATTCTTAGAAGAAAATATCTTATCTAATTCCTCTTTCTTTCTCTCCATAGATAATTTCTTTAATAAATATCCATACTTTCCTAAGTAGTAGTAGGTCTTCTTCTCAATATCAAACTCCAGAATAGTAGCAAATCTAATACATCTAAGTATTCTAAGAGAATCCTCTTTAATCTTATATCTAGGATTACCCACTGTTCTAAGTATTCTATTATCTAAATCACTTCTTACTCCTAGTACATCAAGAACTTCACCCTTATCATTAATACATAAAGTATTAATCGTAAAAGTCTCTTCTAAGTAAGTCCTTCTTTATATCCCTAATATACTTAATCTTAATAGGTCTTCGATTAGACTCATACTTAATCTCTTTTCTAAAAGTAGTAACATCAAACTTATATCCCTTATAAGTAATAACAACACTACCATATTGCATATCAGATACCTTAACATCCTCAAATATATCTAGTATCTCTTTAGGAGTAGCACTAGTACATATATCAATATCATTACTCTTTCTTCCAAGTAATACATCCCTAGTATAACCTCCTACTATATAAGCAGCATATCCATTATCATTTAATATTCTAAGTAATTCTCTTGCTTTTATCTTCCATAATACCTCTCTATACATATTATACCAAATCAAAGAAAAAATGCAAAGTAACATATAGTTACTTTACACTTTTTATTATTTATATTCCTCTACTTGCTTAATAATCATATCAATAAATTCATCTCTTTCTATAGTAGTACTATTCTCTTTACCAAACATACGATAAGTAATAGTATTATTATCTCTCTCATTATTACCAAGAACTAAAGTATATGGAATCTTCTTAGTTTGAGATTCTCTAATTTTATATCCCATCTTTTTTCATCTCTAGCATCTAATTCTACTCTAAAACCTTTACTTCTAAGTTCATCAACTACTTTGTTAGCATACTATAAATGATATTCATTATTTACTGGAATAACATTAATTTGTACTGGACTAAGCCATAAAGGAAGTGCTCCCTTAGTTTCTTCAAGAATAAAAGGCTGTAAATCTATCAAATGTACCAAATATAGCTCTATGAAGTACTACAGGTACCTTTTTTTTCACCATTAGAATCAATATAAGATAAATTAAATCTTCTAGGAAGTAAGAAGTCAAGTTGACAAGTAGACAAAGTAATCTCTGGTCCAACAGCAGGTTTAACCTCAACATCTAACTTAGGTCCGTAGAAGGCAGCTTCTCCAATAGCTTCAGTATACATTCTGCTCCTATCTCATTTAATACTTCTCTAAGTTCATTCTCAGCCTTATTCCACATCTCATCATCATCAAAGTATTTATGTTTATCTTCAGGATCTCTAAGAGATAATCTAAACTTATAATTATCAAGTCCAAAGTCCTTTATATACATCTAGTATAAGACTAACTACTTCTTTAAATTGATCTTTAATTTGATCAGGTCTAACAAATAATGAGCATCATTTTGACACATACATCTAACTCTCTCTAAACCTTTAACAGCTCCACTAGCTTCATATCTAAAGTCAGTAGCAAACTCTCCTATCTTAATAGGAAGTTCACGATAAGAGTGAATCTCATTACCATAAATTAACATATGATGTGGACAATTCATAGGTCTTAATACAAATTCTTCATCATCAACTTTCATAGAAGGAAACATATTTTCTTTATAATGATCCCAGTGTCCTGAAGTCTTATATAAATCTACTGTTCCTACACATGGAGTATATACATGAGAGTAGTACCCTAGTTTTTGTTCTTAGCATAAATATAATTCTCCAAGTTCTTTCTAACAATTGCTCCATTAGGAAGCCATAAAGGCATACCCTTACCTACTAAATCATGAGACATAAAAGATATCTAAGTCTTTACCAATCTTACGATGATCTCTCTCTTTTCTCTCTTGTAATTCAGTTAAGTAACTATTTAAATCTTCTTCACTTCTAAAGCATATTCCATATATTCTCTGAAGCATCTTATTATTGGCATCCCCCTTCCAATAAGCTCCACTTACCTTTAATAACTTAAAGTATTTCAATTCTTTGGTAGTAGCAACATGGGGCCCACGGCAAAGATCAGTAAAATCTCCTTGAGTATAACAAGATATAACTTGTTCATTCTCATCCATTCTACTAATTAAGTCTATTTTATATGGATCATCATGAAACATTTCTAAAGCTTCATCTTTACTAATTTCATGTCTAACTATTCTCTTACCATCTTTTAGATAACTTCTTCATTTCCTTTTCTATTTTGGGTAAATCTTCTTCCTTGATTAACTTCATCACCTAAGTCTATATCGTAGTAGAATCCTTCTTCAATTACTGGTCCTACCCAAAATTTAGCATTTGGATATAAATGCTTAACAGCTTGTGCAAGTAAATGTGCACATGAGTGATTTAACTTACTTAAATCTTCATTTTTTCCTTAATATTTATCATTTTCTATTCCTCCTTCTTCTTACATTTTTAATTTGTTTTCTTTTTATTTTTTCTTTTTCTCTTTTACATATTTTTTTTACATTCTCTATAATATGTATTATCAGTAGTAGTATGACTTGTTACTATTCTACTATTATTCTAATACCATTATCACTATAACCTACTAGTGTCTTTCTTAATATAATTAAATCACTTAAATTAAGATTAGATATATCTAGTTGCCAAGTCTCATACTTATTTTTTTCTCCATACCGTTACTGGTATAAAATTATTTTCCATAACCAAACCCTCCTATTTTATGAAAAAAAAAAGACCTCTAAAAGGAGAGAATACATATCTCGGTACCATCCTTCTTTGGTCTTAATTTAGATAACGGCTCCTAACCGGTAATCTCTTTCGAGTACACTTAAAGGTAGTAATTATATATTTTTATTATTAGTTTCCACCAAACACTAACTCTCTATAAATAAAAAATATATATAATCTTGTCCTTCTCATTGCTTTCAAATATAAATATATTATATTCTTATTTTTTATCTTTGTCAATTACTTTTTTATCTATTTTCCACTTCAGCCTGTAGTCTTCCGTGGTATGATGAAGCCTTAAGTCTTCATCATAAATATTTATTTGTTAAAAGTTTCATTTAATATAGATATATATTTACTTCTCATATCAGTAAGTATTGTATCAAGTATTTCAAAAGAAAATATCTCTTTCACTCTTATTTGTAGTATCAAATAAATAAAAATTAAATATTTTTCTTTATTAGATAATTCTTTAATATTCATAAGTGAATTCATTATATTCATTAATATTACCTTCATTTAGAAAAGTCCTTTTTCTAACGATGCATTAGCAGTATAATCTCTTCTTAAAGAAGTTAAACTATCAGTATATAAACCTATTATAATATCAATCTTATTTTTAATTATTGGAATATATTTATCTATATAATTATCATATTCTTCTTTAGTCACTCCATTTTTATTATATAGTTTATCCATCCATATCATTCTATCAAAAGAGATCTATCTATTAATATAATATCATTATTTTTATTAATCTCATTATCTAAATCTTCTAAAACATATTTAGGAATTTCAGTATTAATAATATTTTTATAATCATCTTTTAATTTAGGATATATTTCTTTCTTATATCTCTTTGAAGTAGTAAATTCTTCTAATGTACTAGTAGTAAAACCACCCTTCCTAAAAAAGTCATATAAATTATTCATAAGAGTAGTTTTACCAGTTCTTGGAGTACCAGTAAACTCTATTACATATGAATTATTCTTATCAAAGTACACTAATCATTTTATATATTTCTTTTTTTTTTTTTCTATAGTGTAATCTAATTAATTTATTATATTCATCTTCTCGTCCTTCAAATATCTTTCTTTCAAGTTCATCATGTTTATTATCATTAAAGATATCATCAATAAGTAACTTTAATCTACTAAACATAATATAGTCTTTATCTTCATTATATATCAAACTATTATATACTTCAGTATAATACCACTTTTGTTTATCAAAACCTCTTTTTAAATGCTGAAAAATCCTTCTCTCCTTTAATTTCAAAAAATAATTCTCATATCTTCTAAATTACTTATCTTATCTGCACATACTACAGCTTTATGTCTTAAATCTAAATATTTTACTTTATCTATAGTAATAGTTTTTCTCTCTTCCCAACTTAAACTTTTATCTTCTTCAGTTGCACCAAGTACTAATGATACAATATCATCATTAAATTCATTTAATAAATCTTCTTTAGTATATTTAGTATCCTCAATTTACATCGTGAAGATAAGCAGCCGCTACTACATTATCATCATATCCATATTCACTCAAAATATTAGCAACATTTATAGGATGAATAATCATAGGTTTCTCTTTATCAGATTTTCTTATTTGCCCTTTATGTGCCTTAATAGCAAATAATTTTGCTTTTTTCTTTTATATCTACATACATCATAATTCCCCTTTATAAAAATAAATTTTCATTGCATTATCAGAATAACAAGGTTTAGAAACATCTATATCAAGAATATTTCCGATACAGTGGATTAAAAACTGTGAAGCTATTAATAAATCGTATTCACACAAAAAACACCATCATAACTACTTTCAATTACTAAACTATTGCCATTTTTTTAAATAATTTAAGAGAGATTTTTCATATAGAGAACCTGTTTTTGATTTGAAATAAAAGCTATTTTTATTATTTAAATTTTCATAATTAATAAATCTACCATGAGAAAAATTTTTCTTTTCATGAATGATAGCATTAACAAATCCAGATTCTATAATTTTACTTTCAAAATCAGCAGCAGCACTTTTTGTGTAATCTCCAGCAAAAATATTTATTGTATCACCATGGTTTATCATAAGTTTAATTTTTTCAATAACTTTTTTATTCTTAAAATATGTACTCCACTTTTTCAATAGTTCCTTTTACGAATTCATCAACATTTATCCTAATATTTGCTTCATTGAAATAATATTTTAAAAACAAACTAGAAGGACTAATAGTACCTTCGAAAGATAAAAAGCCTCTTTTCTTTTTCCTCTATTGTTTGAAGTTCTATAAGTAATTATATTATCTTTAACAATATTGGTTTTTTAAAACTATTTTAGATAATTCACCTTTAGTAATTATATATTTATTATTGTTATCAAAATTTTTTAGTACTTATTAGTAAATCATTTGTAGTTCAGAATAAAGGAAAACAATATTACTTTATTTACTTTACTATTGTTTCTATAAATAATATCTCTTGGTAACATAGCAAAAAATGTATTACTTCCATACAAGTCGTTAATGACAATAGATGAAAATATACTTGCAGCATAAGAGCCACCACTACCAGTAAATATATAATTATCATCAGCATTAAATTCTATGTTATATAGTTTTCTATTGCATCACTATTAATTGCATTCAAAGTTCTTATTTCCAAATTATTGATATTGATATTACATCTTTTTAATTTTCTTTCTTTCCACTAGCTCAAAATCGTCACAAGTACAACAGTGTTTAGCAGATTTAATCTTATATAAGCATTTTAAATGTCCCCTGGCGCCCATTTTCTTTACTACTTTAGAAGTTAATTTGATAGAATTATCATACCATTTTTCAAATTTATTAATATCAAAATTTAAACTTGCTTTTAATCCAATCTTTTATTATACTAGAAAAGAAGGCATCTCCTGCTCCTGTTGAATCAACTTCTGGTGTAGAGCAAGTAAGAGAATATTTGTATACATTATTATTGTAAAAATAAATTCAACACCTTTTTTTTCCAAATGTAATAGTTATTAATTTAGGTTCAAAAATACTATATAATTGTTCATCTGAATCAAGATTAAATCTAGTTTTCAAATAATTTGATACACGCTCATTAAAATTAATAATTGAAAACTTATGTTTCATCTTTTTTACTATTTCTTCATTAGCAAGTTTTTTCAAATTCAAAATATTGTCCCAAATCAAGTAATTTATTATTATATGTATTATCAATAATAATCTGATTTTTATTATTTAAATTATCAAAAACTAATATATCATCCTCTTTTTATTTTATTTAAAATATCATCAGTATCTATAAGAGAATTATCATACCATTTCTTATTGTTACAAATGGGACATCTTTTTTTTGAAATAAATTCAAGTCTATTATTTGTATCAAAGTAAGATACATGAAAACATCTAGTAGAAACATTATCCAATATTTTTTTATATTTGTAATATCAACCTTTAAATCTTCTAGACTCTTTATTGAAATCATACCTGCCTTATCATTACCGCAAACACCAAAAACAGAAGTTTCTATTCCCATATTAGACAAATTTGCGATAATATTATGTGAAGTCATTCCACCATTTACACCCAACAATTTACCATCTTTATAGTAATAATCAGTAACCAAATCCCCAATACTCACTACTCTCATTTTTTTTTTAATCTCCTTTTTTTTAAACGAAACCTCGCTATTTTCTTTATAATCGTGATTTTTTATTAAACAATTAATAATTTTTTCTCTATTTAAATCAAATATTCCCAAAGAATCCAAATACGTCTCATTTTCTTGAAAATCTACCCAACTATATGGACTTTGAAAACATAAACCAGTTACATATTCAAAGAATAAATTATAATCAACAGCACCATGATTTTTCATAAACATTTGATTAATGCGATTTACATCAGGATATCTAACTACATTAATATTTTCAACATTTAATCCATCGTCATAAAAAGAATTAATTGCAAGTTGCATTGTTTTTACCGGTAAGGGAATATTGTCATCAAGTAATACTACATTCGAACTTTTTTTATATTACCTATTCTTGTTATTCCATCATAATTATTAATATTAAATTTTCTTAAATCAACCAATTGTTTGTTTTTATATCCTGAAATATTTTTGCTAAATTTAAATAATAAAATATCTTCTATATTATGATTAATAACTTTGTAAATAACAGGAAGTTCTATTCCACCGTAGCACATTCCACAGACTCCAAAACTTTGGTTATTATGCTTTTTATCAGCATCAATTTTTACAGTTAAATAATTCTCAGCAAAATTATCTATTTCCCTATATGCTCTATACTCTTTTTGAATAATCGTGATTGCCAAAAGCAAAAATTAAAATTTTCCTTTTTCATTATTTCATTGATTGAAATAACAACATTTTTTAACATCACAAATATTTAATTTAAATTTATTTTTCAAAACAAATTTTTGCCATTAACAATTCAGTTAAATACAAGTTTTTTATATAAATTATTGATATCATTATTCTCATTAGAATTTATATTTATTAAGATATTATCTTCATTGTAAACAGATACCAATTTATGATTAATTAATAACAAAGCTATATTCCTTATATTGTCTAACAATCCAAGTACAAGTTTTTTTTACTCATTATATCAGAATAATCATAACCAATGTTTAATGCATCAACAACACTATTCAAGAATTCAATATTATTTTCATACCACTCTTTTACATTATCTTTAGATGTGAAATCTTTTCCATCAACACTTTGTCTATTAGCTAAAAAATAATAATATGTTTTTTGAGCCTCTCAACAAATAATTAAAATCATCTCTTAACGCATAAAATAAACTTTTTTCAGTACCAGTAGCAAACACCATTTTCAATGGATTAGTAGAGTCAATCATTTCCCATTCGTACATTGGTATTTTTTTACACTTCCACTATTACAATCAAAATATCATTAATTCCATATATTGTTTCAAAATTCTCATTAATTTTTTGATTATATATAGATAAATATTTATTTTTTCCATGAAAGATATCATATTCGACTTTAGCATATTTTTTAGTATACACGTCTTTAACCGAACTTTCTAAACAAATGGTTGGTAATATTTTTGCCTTGCTTATTAAATACAAAGTTGCATTTATTCCTTTTAAAATCATACCATCATCATTAAATATCGGAAAACATTTATCAACATCACCCGATACTTTATCAACACTATAGCCCTGCTCACAATTCAGCATAGAATAATCATTTCCTATAAAATCACCACAATCCCAATTCTCATCATTGATGCTTTTGGAACGCCAATAATTCTTTCGGCCTGCTCTATTGCTTTTATTTTTGTTTGTAGTACCAACTTGTATAACATTATTTTCTTTATAAACACCTCGTGTAACTGTTAATTCATTTAAATTATTTTTTTCTTTATTACTGAGTTTACTAAATCAAAAAGTACCATTTGCACAAAATATTCGTCATTTTCTTTTAAAAACCAAAACGGACATTTAATATTTTTTTATTTACAGAATCTTTTGAATATGAAACATCACAAATATCATAAAAGTGTTTCTTTATCTATTTTTTTATCAAAAATTTTCAATTGATTCAATTTATTATCATCACTAATATAAATACATTTATTAAACATTCCATCACCATCGGTGTAAAAATAATCTAGCACCATCATTAGTTAAAGCATATATTCTCATCAATTCGTTCTTATTTACATCATATAAATTTAATAATTTAAAACGTATATCCTCCACTAATCGACTTAAGCCTGTTGAACCTCGACCTGTAATAAAAACTATAGGTATTTTACGTTTTAACAAATCAGCAATCATTTTGATTGCTCTTTCATCAATTTTACTAGAATTTAGTTCAGTTAATGTTCCATCTATATCAAAACATACAGCATTATATTTCTGTTCAAGAGAATTTAAATAATTTTTTATTATAATTTTATCATTCATGTTCTTTACCTCCTTAATAAAAATTCTAGGCTTTTTACCCTTGTTTTATTATTTTCGGTTAAATTTTCATCAAATAGTAAGCCATTTCCACCATTATTAATCCAGCCAATTATATTCTTTTCTGAATCATCTATAAGCAATTGTTCGTTTGGAAGTATAATGTTATGTTTTTGTACACCAGAAGGCACAAAAATAATTGGTGAAAAAAATGTTTACGATTTTCCCTCAAATCATATACTTTTATTTTCATTTCTTTTAAACTATGAATTTTTTTTGTAAAATTGCTATATTCTTTTTCATCATTTCAAGTTCTCTAATAATTTCTACAGAATTATTAATAGATTTTGCTCCACAAATAATATATTCCCATTCACCATCAAGCATATCAGCTAAAAAAGCAAAATAATCATCAAATTCCTTCTCGTCATAATGATTTAGAAATCCTCTTTCTTCTTTTTTTCTCAACATTCTTTGTTCAGAATCTAAAATAACTCCATCACAATCAACAAATACAATTTTTTTTTCTTTCATTCTTTCACTCCTTCGAAAATATTATACAATTTTTAAAGGAAATATATCGTCTTTATTATTTAAACTTTAATAATATAATCTTTTTTAAATCAAAATGTCTAATAGAACCCCTAAGCTTACAAAAAGCAAGAACATAAGTATTATCTTCAAATTCAAACATATTTATAGGGATAATTTCTCTTTTAACTATCTTACCTGATGTACCTAAATAATCTATTAATAAACTTTTCTTATCTTTAATACATTTATCAATAATATTAATTTTCTCATCATTTTTATTTACTGTTACATCAACATTTTTTTATATTCTGATAATATCTTATTAGTATTATAAATAGAATGTAATTTTTATTTAGCTTATTAAAATCACTAATTAATTTATTATCACTAATATTTTTTAATTTGTCTTCTGCTCTATCTAATACTTCCAAATCATATTTATTAAAATAATCTATATTCATAATATCATTTTTTATTTATATAATATCCACCCACCAGGTCCTTTAAAAGATTCTATAATATAACCAGCCATTTCTAATTGCTCTTTATAATACCTTACCATTCTCTCTGTTACTCCAAGTTCCATACTAAGTTCTTTAACAGAATATACTCTACCATTTGATAATAGCTTTATCATTAAAAATGCATTAGATATTTTACTCATACTTCACCTACTTTGTCTTAATCAAAAATATTATATCATACATAATTAAAAATAAGTACTATTATTTCAAGTACTTATTTATTTTATTCATTGATAATATCAATATTAGCATAATCATCATTAATATGATTAACAAGAGCAGGAATATTAAACTTTGATAATCTTTTTTATAAATTGTTCAAATGTAAGAAAAGAATATATCTATTCTATATATTAATAGTTCATCAATATTAGTTACACCAATATTCCTCATATATTTAATAATCTCCACAGAATCTTTTAGGATTACAAGATAAATCAAATATAGCAGTCTCATCATTATTCTTTTATCATTTCAACTAAAACATCATTACTTATACCAACATTCTTTAAAAATCAATCATCCTCTAGCAACCCCTTTCAAATTACCAAAAGTTCTATCCAAACAAGCAGTAATATTTCTATATTGTTCTTCAGTTAATATACTATTTTTACATATTGCATAAAGAATAGCATTATAAGTACCAGCCATACGATTCTTAATTAATGTTTCATATATTCTAAGTACCTTAAACCTAGATATAATAACTCCGTTAAAATCATATCTTAAATCATCAACCTTATATTCTTCTATTGCAGTAATAAAATAATTATTACTAGCAAGAATTATCGAACCAGCATTTCTATCTCTATTAACAACTTCATCATACATGGGATTAAAACTAGGTATATATTGACTAACAACCTCTTGTTTATTACTACGATTAATTCCATAACCATTCTTAGAATCATTAGAAATCTTACCTAAAAATTCAATATTTTGTGTTCTTCTTTCACTATATATTGGATCTCCCAATTGTTTTGCCTTTACAATACGATAAAACATTAGATCATCAGGTCTTTTTAATAACATATGAAAAGTTTGATAAAATGTATCTATAACATCCAAGTTCAATAAATTGATCAATCGCAGATAAAGGATTAGAAGCAATTAATGAATATAATGTTCTATTATATACATTTTTCGGTATACCATAAAATTCAAAGCAATCAAAATTTCTTTGTAATTTTTCTGGAGTGCTACTAAGTACAGTCTTACATTTAATAACAACTAAATTAATATCAAAACCATTTTCTAATAATAACTCCCTGTTTTTCACATACTTATCAAATGCCGGAACAACATAGTCCTTATCAGTTTTTACCACCATCAGGACCAGGTCCATTACTACCACCATTTCTTCTTTTATATTTTCTTTTACCTTTAATAAACATTGAAGGAGTATCTAAATATTCAGAAAAGATTCTTTCTACAGATAAATTACCAGAAGAAATTCCAACAAGGTTGTTGTTTTCTATTTTTTTTTTTCAACATCATCTTTAATATTTTTTAATAATTACAGACAAAATAGTACTATTAGAATTAATAAATATTACTGCTAGTTTACAACTAGTATTATTTATATCAATTCTAAGACTATTCTCAACAAGAACATCAAGCATTCCCCTAATATTATTTATATTACCACAACTAAGTAATTTTATCTTTATCATCTTTTTCAAACTTTTTCAAAGTCATAGCCATACTCTTTAAATAGATTAACTAACTCTTCTCTATCAACACCAGCTTCCTCAATGACTAGAATATCCTCTTCCTGTTCTTCCATTTCATTAGAATTAAGTGTAGTTAAAGATAATAAACTTAATTCTTGAACAATTGTTACTTGTTCTTCAACTGATAAAGTAGAATCCTTTAAAATATTAACAATATTCATAATATCATTTGAATTTAAATATCTTTCATTATTATAAAAAGAGCAGTTACTTTTTCTATAATTTCATCAATTTTTCCTTTTAATTTACCATCTGTATCCTTTAATATCATACTAGAATCAACAATATATTTTTTAATTTCATTTATTTCTTTTAATTAATTCTTTTCATTATATTTGATATATCTAATTTTTTGTTCATCAGTAAGTGGATAAAATGAAAATTTTGATAATTCTTTATACATTTCTAATTTTTCAAGTATTTCAACACTAATATTCACAAAGTTATTATCTATTTCTTCTATAGATAAACCTCTAATTTTTAATGGAGTAACTTCAACAGCAGATAATCTATCAGCAAAGTCATCAAAAGGTTTTACTAATTCTTTTTCTTTTAGTTTCTAACTCATTAGAAAGATTAGTTCTAACATTATTTAAAACACTAATAATTTTATCTTCCATATTTACCTCCATAAACTCTCATCATCCAATTTTTTTTAAATGGATCCTTATATAATCTTTCACAATACTTATCAGAATCATCAATAAGTTCAGCAGCAGCTTTAAAACTTGCATCATCAAAATCAGTACTAAATAAATTAAATACATATCTAATACTATCTATTTCTTTTGCTACTCTACTATTAAATTCAGTATAAACATCACCAGAACCACTAATTTTAGCTGAACAACCAATAATCAAAAGAACATCAGCCTTTTCTACACCATAAGTTTCTCTAATTTTTTCTTGATTACCAGCAGACAAAGAAAGCTTAGTATATGCAAATCTAGCATCACCTTTTCTAAAAAACGATGTGGCTTAACCTCTTTGCTATAATCAGGAATTTTTTTTTTTATCAGGGGCAAGAGCCTTATTATTTGTTCGGGATTACTAATATAAGTATAAAAAATCATTTCTACTAATACCATATAAACCAACGGCTACATCATGCATTGCCTCTTTACGAACACCAAATATTTCTTGCTGATCATCAACAATACTATAATTACCATCACTAAGTGGTAAAAAGACAAATAAAGTTTTTCTATCAGGAGTATAATGACTAATTACACTAGCATCATTTGTTTTATCATTATTATCTTCTTTACTATTTAGTAATTCATACTGTTTATTTAATCTTCTTAAAATATCTCTAATCTCTATCATTTGACTAACAAGACAACTATTCATTGCTTCTTCGTCACCAAGTTCAATAAACTCTCTTTCCATACCACGATATTTTAAATAGTCTTCATATGCACTATTAAACTTATCAATCAAATCAAAATACTTAACATAATTCAAAGAAAATTTAGGACTAATTTCTATTTTATTTTCACTATCTTCAGCAATGACAGTTCTTATACTTTCAATCATATCTTTATCTTTTTTTATCTAAACTATCATAATATTCAAGTTCTCTATTAGCAATTTCTAAATACTTTTCAATCTCTTTTTTTTTCTCTTCTTCAGAAAAATCCTCAACTTGACTTACAAATTCTACTTCCTCTTGCTTTTTATATTCTTCATTAAACAAATTAATAATATACTTAAATATACTTATTACATCATCCTTATTATCTTTTAAAATTTGGTATTAAATTAACTTTTAAATCTTCAAGTATAAGATTAAATTTATCATCAGTAGAATCATATATTGATTTTCTAGTTTCTAAAGAATAATCATCACTAAGTACATCTGCTAAAGCATCATGACTTAATTCTATATCATTAGTTAATATATTCATAATTTCTAATATCTTATAATAAATCTCATTTTCTTCTGATGTTAATGCAAACTCAACTTCAGCTACCTCTGTCTTAGGTTCTTCTACTTTATTTCTATTTTGTTGTTTTATTTGTTCTTTTTTACTTTTGCTACATTATCCTTTTAACTGTTTCTTCTCTAACTATTTTTTAATTTTCTTAAATTTTCAGCATAATCAAGACTATCTTTAGAGAATAGAACAGTTAAACTTAGTATAACATTTTTATCTAGTGATGATTCATTTAAAAATTTAAAAATCTTTTTAATTCATTTTCGTTTAAGTGTCTTACAATTTTTTTTCCATCCTTAATTAAATCAAAATATTCTTCATACTCAGAAATTTTATCATCAGCTTCAGATTTAATCTTCATAATATTTTCTTTTTAATTTTTCAATATTCGTTAACAATAAAGTATTAATCTTATTTAAATATCCTTCTGCCACAGGCTTTTGTGGCTCTTTAGCAAATCTATCATCACTAACTATAGTTATTGACTGATAAATTCTTTCTATAATTAGATTAACATCTTCACCTTCAAAAATAAAGTCAAAACAATCCTTTAAGTAATTTTTATCAATATTAGCATAATTACCACTAATTAAAAGGACTATATATCTTTTCTAACTTAGCAACTTGTTGTTGTTTTTGTTCTATAAGTTTATTATTTTCTTCTATACTCTTAATCTTTTCACCAATATACTTTTTTAATACATTCAAATCATCCATAACTATCTCCTATTATAATTATCTCTATATTTATTCAAGATTAAATTTTTAACATTTTCATATTCATTATCAAAAAGCTCACATGAAGTATTATAAAAATTAATATCTAATTTTAATATAGATTGAAGTTCACATATACACTTTTTTAAATATGGTATATATCCTTCAAAAAACATTATCATCATAATTAATTATTAATTCAATATCATTAAGTATATCATTTGCATAATCAACTACTTTCTTATCATTACACTTTTTTAATCGCAGACTTTATAGTAATAATTTCTTTTTTAATTTTTTCTTTATCAGATAAACTTCTATTCCCTATTGTATATATTTCATTCTCAAAATTTTCTAATTGATTCTGATTAAAATTAGCTAGATTTGAATAATTAGAATATAATCTCAAAAAAAATTTTTAACTTAAGTTCATCCTTTTCTGTCATCAAATATTTTTTAATAATTCTTATGTCAATATCCTTATTGTTTCCCATAATTCACCTCTATTTTTCCTTCACAAAGATTATATCATAAATATTTAAAATATAAAAGTTTATTTCAAATACTTATTTATTTTATTCATTAAATCGTCTTTATCTATAGGTTTTTTATAATATAATCACTAAAACCACTATCTTTATAAATATCATCATATATAATATTACTATTCTTAGTAAGAAGTATAACCTTAGTATCAAATCCTTTTTATTTTTATTAAACTTATTCATAACACTAATACCATTCATATAAGGCATATCTTCATCTAATAATATTAAATCATACTTATCCCCTTTTTCTAATTCTATCTAGTGCTTCTTTACCTAAATTAGAACTATCATATAGTATATTATGTTTATCTAATATCTTACTAATTAATTTAATACTAGAATTATTATCATCTATAATTAATATCTTTTTATTATTAACATAATTATCATAATTATCTTTATTATTAGTATATATCTTTTTGATCTAATATAATAGTAACAATAGTTCCTTTTTATTATATTCACTACTTATAAGTAAATTACCACCCATTATATTAATAGTCTTTCTAGCACCATATAAACTATTTTTTTGATCTTTAGTATTTTTATTTAAACACTTATCTAAGTCCTCAGCTTTTTATACCAATACCAGAATCTTCTATCTTTATAATTAATCTAACTATATCTTTTTTTAAATATAGCATTAACAGATAACTCTACATATCCTTTATCAGTATATTTATAAGAATTACCTATAATAGTATTTAATACATTCTTTAAATTAATGCTATCTCCATATAAAGTATTAGGTAGATTACTATCTATATTAAATCTAAAACTAATATCTTTATCTTCAAATAACTCTTTATTTTTACTTATTACTTCTTTTAAGTAATAATTTAATATTATATTTATTTTTAATAGTCTTAACATTAATATCATCAATTACATCAATATTATATATATTATTAGCCATACTATATAACTTGTTATTAGAAGATATTATCTCTCTAGCAAAGAATCTATTTTCTTCTAGATTATTACTATTTAGTATTACTTCAGAAGATTTATTAATATCACTAGCAATACTCTTAACTTCATTCATCATATTATATATAAGCATACTTTTTATCCTCATTAGCAGCATCTGCTATTTTCTTAGACATATGTATCTCTTCAAGTAATTTCTTATCTGGATTTTCTATTGTAAAATACATAATTACTGTAATAAAAGTATCCATAGTAGTAGCAAGTAATAACTCAGGTATCATTTTTTGAATAAAAAGAAACTATAGTTCCTACAAACAAATATACATATATAGGTAAATACTTCTTACTTTTTAATATTCTTAAAATTTTTAATTAAGCAAATTATGGTTAAGAATATAGATATAAATATTCCAAAATATACCGCATTAGCGGCATCTCCATAAGAATACATAACATAACCATCTCGAAATTTAAATTGTAATGGTAACATAATTACTAATATTGATATTAATAATAGTAAGATAATATATAATCTTAGAACTTTTTCATATACCTTTTTAATTCTTCTTTAGAATCCTTTTTTGATGATATTAGAAATACCATAAGTACCAAAAGTAGCTCCCCCCATGCAATTAATTCAATTAAAAATAGTTTATTAAGTATTGTATAAAGAGCATATGTTCTTCGGCATATCCAGCAAATATTGTACAAAATATTTTCTAATACTATACCAACAAAATTAATAATAATAAGTTTTGAATAAACTTTATTTTCAGGAGTCTTTATTTTATCTTTTTGAAAAATATGCTATCATTAATAAAAACACTATACATCAAACTAGCAATAGTAAAAAATATTGTAGTATTTATTTTCATTTATAAACACCTCTTTATTCTATAAAAATTATACCATAATTCAAAATTAAAAAGGAAAGCCTTATTTAGTGCTTTCCTCTAACTTTTTATTCTCATTTTTTCTACTTTTTTTATAATCTACTTTACCAACAGATGTAAGTGGTAAATCTTCTTCAAAAATAAAATCTTCTGGTTGTGAATATTCAGGAAGTTTATCTTGACATAGTTTTATCAATTCTTCTTTTAATTTTTTGAGTTGACTTACACTATCCTTTTTTATAACAACATGCGCTTCAGGCGAAGCTCCCATACACTTTATCTGGGATAGAAATTACACAACAATTATCAATATCAGGATGTTTCATTATTACCCCTTCAATATATGAAGGATATAATTTAAATCCACCATGAGGTATTAATCTTTTTATATCTTCCTTTGAAGAATAGAAAACCATCTTCATCAATTATACCTACATCTTCAGAATGTATCCACTTTTTACCATCGCTATGTATTTTTTTATAACTTTACCTTCTTCTTCTTCATTATCTAAATAACCAAGCATTGCAGTTGGACCAGTTATACATATTTCTCCTTCTTCACCATATTTTAATTCTTTATCAGTACCTCTTTCAAATATACCATAAGTATTAAGTGGAAGCGGAATACCTAAACTATTTATTTTATTTACTCCTACTAAACAAACACCAGCAGTAGAAGAATTTTCTGTCATGCCATAACCCTTCTCTGCAATTGAAGAACTGCCATGATGATTTTTTAAAAATTCATTAACATAAATTTCTGATTGCTCAGTAAAAAGTAATCGCCACCTATTCCCAAGATTTTTTAAGCACTTCAATTCATTGAATTTGCTTTTTCTATCATGTACAAAATGCTCAACATAAGTTGGAACTGTAATAGTATGATTAGGTTTATACTTAATCATAAACTCTGTAAACTCTTTAGGAGATAATATAGGAACAATAATATTAGTCATACCTAAACACATAGGCATATGAATAGTAACAACAATACCATATGCTACAAATGGAACTATACCATTTAAGAAAGTATCACCTTTTATTATAATTAGCATTTAGTGATTTATATTGAATAGCCATAGCATTAAAATTTTCATTAGATAGTTTAACTGTCTTAGGTACACCAGTAGTACCACCAGTATGAACTAAAGCCGCTACCATATTCTTCTTATATCTAGGATATCTAGGATAACGATATTTATGAACACTCATTAAATCATTCCATGTCATATATTTATTGTTTCTTCTTTATTTCATCTATCCTACTATATAAAAAGTACTATCTTCCTTTCTAGATTTCTTTTCTGCTAATACATTAAATGGAAATAATACTGAATTATATGGACTTAATGTAATAACATTTTCTACTATATTATCAATATCTTCATCTTCCATACATTTATCAAACTCAGGTAAAAAATTATCCATAACCACTACTTCACTAGATTTTACTTCCATAAGATATTTTTTTTTTTTATTTGTTTATAATCACTTCTTACATCAATTAAATTAATAACTGCTCCTAGCTTATTTAATGCATAAAAACAATACTTCTAATTCAGGATTAGCAACAGACATAACTGTTACTACTTCTCCTTCAGTAACGCCAAAGATTATATAGTCTTCTAGCAGTCTCATCTATCATATCAATATAGTTTTTATAACTAATCTTTTTTTTACCATAATACATAATAGCCTTAGTACTTTAAATTATCTTCATTTTTGACTTACCATATATTGATAAGCAGTTAATTCAGGTATACTAGCAGTAATAGCTTCTTTACTATAATATTTCTGCCAAGGTTTATCAATTGAAGCATACCCAGTAATATTCTTATCTTTATCTACTACATAACTACCATTCATTTCACTATAAACATCAATATTCTTTATAGTCATATATCTCATCCCCTCAAATAAATTACTTATATAATACTCTATTTTTTATTAATTAGTCAAATATTTAAAAAAGAATTATCATTACACTAATAATTCTTTATCTATTATTTATCTTCTATTACTTTTTTCTAAGAATATTCTATCTGTTACAATTAATTTAGTACCACTCATTTTACTTATCACCCAAATCAAAATCTAACATCTCATTTACAATATTTTCCATACAAATCTTGTTCATATCTTATAGTATCTATTAAAAACATCTTATCTTCTTTATAGTTTTTAAGGCCCCACATATAATATGGCATATCATTATCTAATACATATCCTTTTTATAGAATATTGTTTCAATATATTAATAGCCCACAATCTGAAATTCTATCGCTCTTTTTACTATTAACCTAAAAGCCAACAGCAATAATAGCATCTAAATTATAATATTTAGTCTTATAATTCTTACCGTCCTCAGCAGTATGTAAGAATTCCTTATATACTGAATTTTCTTTTTTAACTCTTCTTCTAAAATATTAGTAAGATGCATTGTTATATTATTTCTAGTTGTTCCAAAAGTTCAGCCATTCTTTTGACTAAGCCAAACAGAATCTTCATCAACTATTACTTCTATTGTTTTTTTCTTTATTTTGTTTTGTAAATATCAAAAATTATGCTGTCGAATTTCTTATTTGTAATGTTTTCATAAACCTCGCCTCCTAAACATCTATATATAACTAAAATCAAAATTTAAAATAAAAGTTATTAATAAAAAAATAAAGAAATATTAACTATTTCCTTATTTCATCAATTAATCTCTAATAACTTCATCATAACTTTCATCTAGTAATTCTAATCTATATGATCTAATACCAAGATTTTTATAATAACTAATATTATCAATATAATTAATCTTTTTATAATGCATAATATGTGTTAAACAATTGTTATGAAATACTCTATATCTATTCTTATTAATATCTTCTAGATAATATATATCTTCTTTTTTACAAGGACATATTTTTAATTCTTTAATAGGACATGACTTAGTAATCATATTTTCTATAGTACCATATATTATTAATTCTACTTTATCTAATATATAATCATCTAAATAATTATAATTAACTTCAGGAGATAAAGTAACTCTCTTAACACCATTATCTAGTAAAAAACTTAATACTATAGTTATTAACTACATTTAAATAATAATCACTAATAAGATTACTATCTCTATATTTATAGATAGCCCCTATCTCAGTAGCAAGTATATTTTTTACTATCATAATTATAATTATTATTAACTCTCTCTAATCTCAAATATATTTTTATCATTATCTTTATATATATCATATAATTCACTATCGACATATATTCTATCTATATTCATATCTATACCTGCTTGTACTTGTTCTTTATTTCTAGCAAGTATTGATATTTCAGTATTATAATCATCTTCTTTATTATAATCTGTCAGAATATTTATATAAACAATATTCCTTTAATACTACTAGCAATACGTAATA
>VOFJ01000205.1_pt1 | contig 41200 bp, 67 predicted proteins | sample 5384081 | NCBI WGS metagenome assembly VOFJ01 (sample SAMN12384729, study PRJNA508395) | human gut metagenome | isolation source: healthy gut I | host: Homo sapiens
CTGCGGACGATTCCAGTTCTCAGTGGAGAAGGTATATAAAGTCAGATATTTGACCCCCAGACGTGCAGCATCCTCGATAATTTTATGTACCGTTTCTGCGCCTGCCTGATGACCGTAAGTTCGTTCTTTTCCCCGCTGTTTAGCCCATCTCCCATTCCCATCCATAATGATGGCTATGTGCTGGGGAATCCGATTTTTTGTCTATTTTCTCTATATAGGACATGTTTTGATTATAAGGTTCGTATTTAACTACTTCTTATTATTGTATTAGAAATCCGAGTTTATTAACTCTACCACGCCAGATTTTGTCAATACCTTGACCGCCTACCATCCATATATAATGGTTTCTGTCAACTACCATTGTGTAGTTTGCTTCTTTTCCCTTGAAGCTGGATTCGTGAAGAGAAGGATGTTGTGTTATTCCTCCTTCAAGTTTCACCGGAGGAAGAATTCCGGGAAGCATGAACATTCTGTCTACCCCTTTCCATACAAGTAATGTCGGGGAGGTATAGAATTTCTGGAATCCCTTAGCATCATCTTTTGTCTCTTTTCCGCAAATGTAGAATGCGTCATTATAATGTATAATAGACGGGTCTACTAATTTCGGACAGTTATTATTTGATGGAATCTCCATTGGAATCCAGGATTTACCATCTTCTGAGGCCCAAACGACTGTAGCTGTGTCATTGTCTAAACCGTCTTTAGTATTACCCACAACGATTGCATTCAACGTTCCGCTTTCAGTTGCATATACATCGGCTGACAGATTGTTTATCGGGAACTCAGCAGGGACAGCTGTTAATTTGTCTATATCTTTCTCCCATGTTGCATCTTTCTCTGCAAAACTGAAATATTTCTCTCCATTAATCTCTACTATACCTGCTATTCCATTTATCTTTTTATGGTTACTGCCATCACTGTCAGAAAAGCTGGTTATCAGATTAGTAACGGAAACACCATCGGAATTGAGTACTTCATCTTTTGTCCAAGTCAAACCGTCATTGGAATTATATACTTCCTTATTCTCAGCAAGTAAATATAACTTGTCAACGAATCGGATAATGGATGTAATATCAGCACCAACAGGAAGTTTTCCTGTCGTTTCTTTATCCCATTTTTTGACCATAGTTTAAACGATCAGTAGGAGAGCCTGCCGGTATTGCTGTGCTATAAATATCATTGTTTTTGAGCGAATAATAATATCTTGTCCCCAAGCGTTACTACCTTTTTTGTTTTTCAGCAGTGTTGCTCACGGGATTGTTCGCTATAGGGTCTTTTCCCCAACTGAGTGAATCGGGAACCATCGTATGCATCCGTATATTAACTTTATACTCATTCTGAACCTCCATATTCGGTGCCCATACCTTCAGTACCAGAAAGTTGTTTTTCTCGGTTGCATTTACATACTTAGTCAGGTCAATAGAGTCGTTAATATTAACGATTGAATCCTGATCGTTCTGATCTTTCATCGTCACGATACCGGATGCTGTTGTCAGCGTCTTGATCAGAATACTATTAATGATCGTGTCAGCATTGACAGGCAGTGAATCCACATTATATATTAAACGACTAACTTGGTCAATTGTGAATTTATAGTTTACCCCATAACCTATAGTGTCAAGTTCAAATGCGCGTATAGTCGCATCCGGACTATAATTGACTTCGTTATCATTGTCAAGGCAAGACGTAATAACGAATGACACCATGAAAAAACTCGCAATGATTGATAAAAACTTTATTCTCATTTGAAAGATTGTGTTTATTTACACGTTGCAAAAATAGAAACATTTTTTTCCGATAATGAACATTAAGGTAAGTTTTATATAAAATTATAGATAATAACACTGTTTTTATCGACGTAGAACCCCTTGAATAGAACTATTTTAGCTATTTCTCGAAAAACATAATGCCAAATCTGTCTGTCGAAGTGTTTTTCAGTCGAATAACTAAAATTATCGCTTATTTCAGGTGCTTTAACACCGGAATTCAGCTTACACGGACATTTCTCAATATATACTTCATCCCATAGTTCGGCATCAATAAATGATTGGAGCAGCTGACTTCCTCCCTCTACCAGTAAGGACTGTATTTTTTTTTGTTGATATAGCACTTTCATGATCTGTGGCAGAATATCCTGTGTGAATTCAATCGTGCGGTATGTGACGTTCTTCTTGTCCGGATGTTTTTCTGCTGTAAATACGATGGTGGGTACTTCTCCGTCAAACAGACGCAGGCTGTGGGGAAGAGACAATGCACGGTCCAAAACGATGCGTGCCGGATTCCGGCCGTACCGGTTGCGGACTGTCAGCGACGGATTGTCCAACAATGCTGTCCGCCTGCCTACCATGATTGCATCAGTTTCCGCTCTCTTTTTTATGTACAAGCATGGAAGTAAGAGGGGGAGGACAGTACTACGGGATTGCCGTCTGTTCGTTCTACATCAATGAAATGATCAGCCGATTCTGCCCATTTTAGTGTGATAAAGGGGCGGTGCAGCGTATTGAAAGTAATGAAGCGCCGGATCAGATACCTGCATTCTTTCTCCAGTACGCCTACTGTCACTTCTCTTCCGGCGTCCCGCAACTTCTGAATTCCTCGTCCGGCGACCTGTGAGAACGGGTCTTGACAGCCAATTACAATACGGGGAATCTGCTTCTCGATAATCAAGTCGGCACAAGGAGGCGTCTTTCCGTAGTGTGAGCAAGGTTCCAGGCTGACATAAATGGTGGAACGGCTCAATAAAGACTTGTCTCTTTGACGGAACGAATCGCGTTTACTTCGGCATGCGCCTCTCCGCAGCGGATGTGATATCCTTCGCCGATAATAAGTCCGTCACATACGATAACAGCCCCTACCATCGGGTTGGGAGCAACATTGCATAGATCCGTTTTTTGCCAGCTCAATGCAACGTCTCATGTATTTTTCTTCTTCCATTTTGGTGCTCTTCGCTATATTATTCTTACTTTTGCACTCCGAAATCGTAAAAATATGAACCGCATCACTGCTTACATTCCGTCAGTCACTACAGGATATTTATCGCCGGAAGAGGTCAAAAAGCTCTTTCGATGTTGATCTGTTGCGACATGTTGGGGTGGATGCGCTTGATATTTTTACATGGGCAAAGATATAATTTTATCTGCATGCAAACAGCGTGAATTAGAAAACATTATATTCCGTTTGCAGAAAAATGTGAGCCAATACAGTACATTCGGGGATATGCTGAGTTCTGTGGAAGGAACTTTCGGCAGCTCCCGGCGTGCTGATCCTCGTCCGGAGACGGCCGAACCGGTGGGCCTGATTGTGAAAGGAGAATCCGGATGCCCGTCGCCTATTAGATATAGGTACGGGAAGCGGATGCATCGCCATCTCTCTGGATAAAAATCTGCCGGATGCGAAAGTGGATGCCTGGGATATTTCGGAAGAAGCGTTGGCTATTGCCCGTAAAAATAATGAAGAGTTGGATGCTCAGGTCACCTTCCGTCGACAGGATGTTTTTTTCTGCTGACGGAATACAGGGGGCATCTTACGATATAATTGTCAGCAATCCGCCCCTATGTGACGGAAACTGAAAAAACAGAGATGGAAGCCAATGTGCTTGACTGGGAGCCGGAACTTGCCCTGTTTGTTCCTGATGAAGACCCTCTGCGTTTCTATCGCCGGATTGCGGAACTGGGACGAGAACTACTTCGTCCGGGTGGCAAACTCTATTTTGAAATCAATCAGGCATACGGACAAGACATGATACGCATGATAGAAATGAACCAATATCGGGACGTTCGTGTTATAAAAGACATATTTGGAAAAGATAGAATACTTACAGCTAACCGATGAGTGCACAATTAACAGATGAAGAGGCGTTGAATCGTGTTGCCTCTTATTGCTCCGCTGCAGAACATTGCCGGGCAGAAGTAAATGAGAAATTACAGCGTTGGGGTATAGCCTATGAGACCATAGCGCGTATCCTTGAACGGCTGGAAACCGAAAAGTATATTGATGACGAGCGCTATTGCCGTGCTTTTTGTGAACGATAAGTTTCGTTTTTGCCAAATGGGGTAAGATGAAAAAATAGCACAGGGACTCTACATGAAGAAGATTCCTTCCGATGTGGCATGGCGTCATCTGAACGAAATTGATGAAGAGGAATATCTCTCCATCCTGCGTGACTTGCTGGCTTCCAAACGGAAAAGCATTCATGCGAAAGATGATTATGAACTGAACGGAAAGCTGATGCGATTTGCGGTGAGCCGTGGTTTTGAACTCAAAGATATACGTCGTTGTATCGAAATTCCGGAGGAAGAGGAACAATTCAGTTAAAAAATAAACGGATTCTTCTTTCTATTCTCGTTCAATTTCTGTACTTTTTGCGGCAAATAATTAATAGTTAGTTTAGTTATGAAAAACTTAGAGAGACTATTTGCGGGCTTTTTGAAGATTAAGGCTATTAAACTTCAACCCGCTAACCCTTTTACATGGGCTTCTGGATGGAAATCCCCCTTTATCGCAGGGACAAACTGTAAACCCCTGTCCTATCCTTCTCTTCGTAATTTTGTAAAACTTGAGATTAGCCGTCTGATATTGGAACGATTCGGCCAAGTAGATGCTATTGCCGGTGTTGCTACAGGGCTATCCCTCAAGGAGCTTTGGTAGCAGATGAACTGAACCTTCCGTTTGTGTATGTTCGTTCTACCCCCAAAGACCATGGATTGGAAAAACCTGATTGAAGGAGAACTTCGTCCGGGTATGAAAAGTCGTAGTGGTTGAAGATTTGATTTCTACAGGTGGTAGTAGTTTGAAGGCTGTGGAAGCAATTCGTCGCGATGGTTGTGAAGTGATCGGTATGGTAGCTGCCTATACGTATGGCTTTTCCTGTTGCCGAGGAAGCATTCAAGAATGCTAAAGTACCTTTGGTGACGTTGACCAATTACGAAGCAGTTTTGATGTAGCATTGAAGACCGGTTATATCGAAGAAGAAGATATTGCGACATTGAACGATTGGCGTAAAGACCCGGCTCATTGGGATGCAGGGAAATAATATTGTATTATTTGATCGGAAATTTTAGTAAGAAAGAACCATTCGGACAATATCTGTTCGGATAGTTCTTTCTTTGATTTTATACGAATAAAGAATTATGGCTAATTTTGAAAGTAGTGTAAAGGTAATACCTTACAGTCAGGAACGTGTGTATGCCAAGCTGTCGGACTTGAGCAACCTGGAATCAGTGAAAGACCGTTTACCGGAAGATAAAATACAGGACTTGAGTTTTGATTCGGATACACTGAGCTTTAGCGTTTCGCCTATCGGTCAGCTGACGTTGCAGATTGTTGAGCGTGAACCTTGCAAATGTATTAAACTGGCAACTACCAACTCTCCGCTACCTTTTAATATGTGGATTCAGCTAGTCTCAACAACAGAGGAAGAGTGCAAGTTGAAAGTGACTATCAGTATGGATATCAATCCGTTTATGAAAGCGATGGTACAGAAACCTCTTCAGGATGGTCTGGAGAAGATGGTTGAGATGCTGTCGATGATTAACTATTAAACAGTAATAAGTAATAAATAATAGGTAATACCCGCGGAGTATCAACGTAACTACGATTATTACTTACTACTTATTACCTAATACTTAAATATTATGGCGCAGAAACTTTGGGGAAAAATCCGTGCAGGTAAATAAAGACATCGAACGTTTTACGGTGGGACGTGATCGTGAGATGGATCTTTATCTGGCTAAACATGATGTACTCGGTTCTATGGCTCATATTACGATGCTCGAAAGTATCGGTCTGTTGACCAAGGAAGAACTGGAACAGTTGTTGGCTGAGTTGAAGACTATTTATGCTTCGGCCGAAAGAGGTGAGTTTATAATAGAAGAAGGAGTAGAGGCTGTGCATTCGCAGGTAGAATTGATGCTGACCCGCCGTTTGGGAGATGTCGGTAAGAAGATTCACAGTGGTCGTTCACGGAATGATCAGGTTTTGCTGGACCTCAAACTCTTTACCCGTACACAGATTCGCGAGATCGCGGAAGCGGTGGAACAACTCTTTTCATGTGTTGATTCTTCAGAGTGAGCGATATAAAAATGTCCTGATGCCGGGATATACCCATTTGCAGATTGCGATGCCTTCATCCTTTGGATTGTGGTTCGGTGCTTATGCCGAAAGCCTGGTGGATGATATGCAGTTCCTGCAAGCGGCTTTCAGGATGTGCAATCGCAATCCTTTGGGCTCTGCAGCAGGATATGGCTCCTCTTCCCGTTGAACCGGACGATGACAACCGATTTGTTAGGTTTCGATTCGCTGAATTATAATGTCGTTTATGCGCAGATGGGACGTTGGCAAGTTGGAGCGTAATGTTGCTTTTGCATTGGCTACCATTGCCGGAACGATCTCCAAGCTGGCTTTTGATGCTTGTATGTTCAATAGTCAGAACTTCGGTTTCGTGAAGCTGCCGGATGATTGTATTACCGGTTCGAGCATCATGCCTCATAAGAAGAATCCGGGGATGTGTTCGAACTGACACGTGCTAAATGTAATAAACTGCAGTCTCTTCCTCAGCAGATAATGATGATAGCAAACAATCTGCCATCCGGTTACTTCCGTGACTTACAGATTATTAAAGAGGTTTTCCTTCCCGCTTTTCAGGAACTGCAGGACTGCTTGCAGATGACGACTTATATCATGAATGAGATTAAGGTGAATGAACATATCCTTGATGATGATAAATATCTGTTTATTTTCAGTGTCGAGGAAGTGAATCGACTGGCTCGTGAAGGTATGCCTTTCCGTGATGCGTATAAGAAAGTCGGTCTTGATATAGAAGCCGGAAAATTTACTCATGACAAACAGGTGCATCATACACACGAAGGAAGTATCGGTAATCTTTTTGTAATGATGAAATCTCCGCATTAATGCAACAAGTGGTCGATGGCTTCAATTTCTGTGGAATGGAGCAGGCTGAGAAAGCATTATTAGGGCGATAAATATTTTCTGCCAAACTTTTTTGATCGAAAGTTTGGCAGAAAAACAAGGAAACTCATTATCTTTGCATCCGTCAAACAAAAGGCGGAAATAGCTCAGTTGGTAGAGCATAACCTTGCCCAAGGTTAGGGTCGCGAGTTCGAGTCTCGTTTTCCGCTCTCTCTCGTCGAGGATGCTCGAATGGTGGAATCGGTAGACACGAGGGACTTAAAATCCCTTGGCCATTGCGGCTGTGCGGGTTCAAGTCCCGCTTCGAGTACTCGGTAAAGCCCCTGTAAATCAATGATTTACGGGGCTTTTTGTTTGTATGCCTGTCATGGGGTTATCTTGTCTCTAGTGCTGATTAAAGTTGGATTTATACTACTAAATTAAACTGAGAGTTAAACCAAGAGTTAAACCGAAATTGCAATGAATGCTACAGCTAATGTGTTGTGCTACAGATCTAAAACTCTTAGTAATGGTGAACATCCGATCATGTTACGTGTCTGTAAAGGTGGTAAAAAAGAAGTATATCAGTCTTGGAATCTCTGTCAATCCTAAATTTTGGGACTTTGAGAAGAACAAGCCTTTCAAACGTAACTGGTCCTAATAGAGAACAGCTGATTAAAGTAATTAATGAGCAAGAGCAGAAGTATGCAGAGCAGAGATACTTGAGTTCTCTGTAGAGAAGCGAGAGTATACACCTACTACTTTGATTGAAGCGATTGTACCAGTCCAGAAGGCTAGAACGGTCGGTGAACTGTTTAATGAGTATATAGCCCAACTTAAAAGACGAGGGTAGGTTAGGGTATGCGCTTTCTGTACAACAGGGTATGTAACTCTCTGTTGAAGTATAAAGGGCATTTAGATATATACTTCTCAGAGATAGATGTGAATTGGTTGAAAGCGTATGAATCATGGTTAAGATGTTGTAAGTTGGCAGATAATACAATCGGTATCAGATTCAGAACGCTACGAGCAGTTTATAACTTGGCTTTGGCAGAAGGTCTGGTAAAAGCGGATTGCTATCCATTCAAGAAGTACAAAGTCTCTAAATTACATAAGGAGACAGCTAAACGTGCTATAACGAAAGAACAGGTGAAGCAGGTTATCGATTATGATGTGTCAGGAGCACGCTTTTATAAAAGATTGGCTGTTGATATGTTTGCTTTCTCTTACTTAATGGGTGGTATCAACTTTACTGATATGGCGTTTCTTACCGACAAGAATGTTGAAGGAGGGCGTTTGGTGTATGTTCGTCAGAAAACGAAGAAGCTTATAATGTTGCCATTACAGGAGAAGGCTGTTGAGATCATGAATCGTTATCGTTCCTCACAGCGTAAATTCATATTTCCAATCTTGGATGAACGAGAGAGGACTTTACGGCAGATAATGAATCTATATATGATGTGTTGGATAATGTGAATGGCTATCTAAAGGAGATTGGAAAAGAGCTAGGCGTTGAATTGAAGATTTCTAGTTATGTTGCTCGCCATTCCTATGCTACCGTTTTAAAACGTTCAGGAGTTTCTACTTCTGTAATCAGTGAATCTTTAGGACATAGTTCAGAGCGAGTGACACAGATATATCTAGATAGTTTTGAAAACAAGCAACTGAATGATGCAATGAAGAATTTACTTTGATACTTAATTAATCCCCATTTGTAGCAATGCAAGTGGGGATTTCTTTTAACTTTACAACTCCTAATGCAGATATGACATGAGAGATTACATACTACCAATTCCAGAACTAAAGCAATTAGAGCCAATCTTAACAGAGTACTTTGGTTATAAGCGTGCTATGTTTGAGAGTGAACTACTACATGCCTATTATACTCACTATCCCAATGGAATTTGATAAGGAGATAGCCAATGCCTATATGATTGATAGTCCAATTCTGGATGAGTTTGCAGTAGATAATGGTGCATTTGACTATCACCGTTACGCACCAAGACCAGCCTCAACGAGTAAGACATTTGATCCTAGTAGCTTTATAATGGATTCAGACCTTAACATCACTATCACCTTGTCAGATGATAAGATCTTAAAAAACTGTTTGATCTGTTACAAGATCATGGAGAAGCAGACTATAACGAAGTCATTGGTACAACCTTGATTGTAGTAGCTGCCATATATGAGAAGTATAAGAATGGTGAACTTTACACAGAAGTTACCATGTCAGAGGACACACTACCTTATCTGGAACAAGTCCGTCCAGAAATGCTAAAGCTATATGAGTTGCTAAACACTAAGAGATACTCACCTAGTAAGAAGAAAGAGTTGAGATCACTAAATTCTATCACCATTGATAATGGAGTTAAGAAGATAACACTAGACAACTCATGTCATTGGCTTACTGACTTACTGGATAACTACCTACATATATACTTAGGAGTAAACACTCTGGAAGAAGCCCAAGCGGAATTGAAGGAAGTATATGCAGCCAAGAAAGGCAGAAAGACTAAGAATCATGCTTGCGAATTAATCATGTATGGTACATTCCACTGTTACAGAAGTACTCTTCACTAAAGACAAAGAGCGAACAGCTACGCATGACTTTAGGGACTACATGAGGCTGTTGTTTGAAGAAGGCAGCTTCAATGATGACGAGAACTACACCAATGCAGCTATAGCCTACTTAGTGAAGCAAGGCTATAAACCTATGTGGAAGCCTAAGCAGATAGCAGACTACAATTTTTTTCACCTACTAATCGATCTACAGAACATCTCTGGTAATTTATAATCTACCAATCCTCACAGACTACCATGTAATTACGTGGTAGTTTTTTATATCCTTAAATTAGCTAACTTACTGATATACTACTATCTAAAGAATTGCCTTGAAATGGCTCTCCATTCTTTATAACACACCTCTTGACAATTCCTCACCTTTTGCAACGTAATCGAAAGACAAACGGTGCGCACCTAGTCAAAGATTGCAACAATTATAAACTAATTAACATTAAAAGATAATGGAAATTATAAGAATTACTAAAGAGGAATCAACTAGGCTAATTAACCCTGTGCGACAAGGCATCTTACTTGAATGTCCGTTTCAAAGAACAGAGAGGCAAAGCATACATTAAAGTCTCAACCAGAATTGAGGGTAAAAAAGTATGTTGCTGAGTGTTGGGCAGACGATGAATTACTGAAAGTAGTAATGGACGCTCTTAATGATAACGATGTTGATTTAGAAACTTATCTAAAGAATGAACATACAGCGGTTGAATCTAAAGGATTGGAATTTCGGCTGTTTAAAGATGATGTAGAGAATTTATCTGATATGACTTTTTTACTAATGATTACATTAGTCCAAGCGGATTTGATTATATTTGCGCCCACACTACATACCCGAAAGGACGTGTTTTCTACTGCTTGAAACGTACTGTAGAAGTAGAGAATTACCTAGAAGATAATGGATTGTTTTAAAGTATAAGACGATGAGAGAGGAGCTAACCACTCCTTTCTCCTTAATTCACAGATATGAAAGAGAAACTTTATAATTATGGCAACACAGAAGCCCACAACACTATCAAGCAACTCATGCTTAGAGGTGAAAAAGCTTACGATAGGCTTCTTCAATGAAGACTTAACTAATAATGCGTGCGCATGGATTGAATCAAGAACAATCAGTGCCTTTAAGTATGTAATTTTTAAAGAGAACTTTAATTGGCTAATGAACTATCTTGCTAATGGAGAGATAGAGGATATAAATGCCAAACCATTTGGTATAGAAGGGCAGGAAGAGAATGAAGGAGACTTTCAACTGGACGTATTGAAAGGCTGTATTAAGTATAACGTACCCGTACAGTTTACCCCTTTATCCTTAGATAGAAGCAGATACGTTACTGCGATAGCTCCATTTAATCATGGTAAAGTAATGTTCAAGCTCAAAAGAACGAATGAGCTCCTAGAGTACGTAAGAGAACAGGACATCTTAATCTTATAGACAAATGGAAACTACATATATAAAAGTCGATTCACCTGAAAAGTATCTAACAGATGTGTTAAAAGAGATACCAACTAATGTTATACTATATAAGACATTAACTGGATTAGGCGCAACTTATAGTGAGTTGAAGTCTGATAGAAACTCCATTATCATAGAACCTAATGTTCCCGTTATAACAGGTAAGTGTAAATCTCCTAAACACAAGAATGATAATCTACTAGAGTATATGAAGGAGTTACTATAGATAGTATTGTTAAGTATCTAAAGGCAAGCAAGGAGAAGCATTATAAGATACTTACCACTCCAGAGAGCTTCACTAAAGTTAAGGAGGCGTTCGCTGAATTAAGAATTAAGATATATGATACTTGCTTCTGTCTAATAGACGATGCACATAAGAGTATCAAAGATGTAGATTATAGAACCGATATAGTTCTACCTATGGACGACTTCTTTAAGTTCAAAGCTAAGGCACTTGTATCCGCTACTCCAATTAAATTCAGTGATCCACGCTTCGAGGAATGCCGTTTAAGATTCTAAAGATAGAACCTACATTTGATTATACTAGAGAGGTAGATGTAAAAACCCTGTAACAATGTAGTAGCAGAGTTTAAAGAAGAAGTAGCTTGGCTACCATTTATAAACGAGCAAAGTGGAGATAAGCCCTACTTCATATTCGTAAACTCTATAGACATCATCTACTCTATGATAACTCAATTAGATTTACTTGGTAAGTCATCTGTGTTCTGCGCTGCAAAGAGTATAGAGAAGCTAAAAGCAGAACGAGTTTACTGAATGCTATGAGGATTGGAGTATAGAGAAGATGAAACAGTATAACTTCTTTACAAGTCGTTTCTTTAATGCTCTGGACATAGAACTTGATTTTAAGCCTTATCTGATAATGATTACTGATGTGTACTTCGCAGAGCAAACCATGCTCGATCCATTCTCCGATGTAGTCCAGATAATAGGCAGATTTAGGAATGGAGTCATGTCAATCTCTCATATCACTAACACTAACCACGACATACCCCAAAGGAGCGAAGAAGAACTTAACAACTTCATTCAGACAAGCGAGGAAGTATATAACACATTAAAGACCTTTTATGATGCAGCCCCTAACAAGGGAGCAAGAGAAGCGTATAGAGCCGCAATGAACAGCTTACCATTTAACAAGATGTTAGACAGGAATGGTAAAAAAAGAATTGGTTTGCCATTGATAATTATATAAATGACGCATTGGTTACTGGTTACTACCATGATACAAAATCACTTCAAGCAGCTTATGAGAAGTATAACAAGACACTAGCTTCTTCTGTGTTTGTAGCAGCCTTTCATCCTGTTACAGATGAGAGTATGCGTCTTAAACGAGAACTAAAGACATTAGGCATTAAAGAGAAGAGAAAGCAGATAATCAACCTGTTGGGCTTATTAAGTAACAACCTTACACAGAAGGAGCACGAATTTAAGAGAGAGCTAATCAAAGCGGACTCGTTCATTGTAGAAGCCTATGACATGTTAGGTAAAAGAGACCATTGAAGAACTTAATTACTCCTACTCAGCAATTAAGGAACGAATGATAGTTGCCCAATTCCTTATAGAAGCTAAAGGAACAGAAACGATTCAATTAATTAAGAACTCATTCAAAGTAGGCATGAAGTATAAACTTATCTTACATTAAGGAAGAACTAATACGTATCTTCAAATTACTAAGAGTTACTCCGCCCAACAAGATAACAGCCCAAAGTATCAATTTATACTTCGATACAAAAGAAGCATGGATTAAGAAAGATAAAGCCTTGTTGCTTGTAAATGAGAAGATATAGCTAAATCATTCAACCTTTTAAAATGGGATCTTAAAATTATATACCCCAGTTGCTAAAAGGTTGATCATACTCCATAGTCCGATAATTCGGAGACAACACTCTGGATTAATGGACTATATCGCAGTCTATAGGCTATCACTCCAATTTGAGGTATAAAGGTTGGGGATTACCCCTAGCTTTTACTACCTTTGTACTACTTCAATGAAGATATATCCAGATACTTCCACACCTATCCAGATACTTTACTTATATACAATCTAAACCTTACTATATTACAATGGAAGAATTTACCTACGAAGCAATCAGAGTAAAAGCACTCCGAGAAGGAGTTAAAGATACCAAGCTACATGTTGGAATCTGGGCACAATTTAATGGCTATATGAAACGCAGGGTACACAGGAATGGAAGACATTATACTGTATATATCCCATTACAGAAAACTGGCTTACTAAGTATTCAATAATCACAGATAAGAAGCTGATATCATCAAATTATAAGGGTGTGCTTACTCCCCCTTTAGCAGCGTGCTTAATCACCCCCCTGTCTACACTCCTAGATACTACACTCCATACAGCCATACTGTAAAGTTCTGACGAACTTTCAGCAGGTGGGAGAAGTAGGATATATAAATCAATTAATATGTGGCATTATAATAATCATTTATATGAGAAGCTAAGCGAACTAAGGAAAGTGAACAGACTAAGTTCCACTAAAAATGAGATTCTTGTTAAAGACCAATCAGATTATCTTGATTAACCGTATTGAGCGTTTGCCTTATGAAAGACACACGAAACTTCCATTCAAGGAGTACACAAGTAATGAGTAGTAATCTGATTCAGAATCTAAACTGTTCAGATGTACAGGACTTATACCTTGCTATTGACAGCAGATAAAGATTCTTTGAAAACCAATACTACATTAGAACAGCTTGCAGGATTTGTAGGGGATAAACTGGATAATTACAAGAAGAGTAAGAGTACATTATCCTTCAATGACAAATTAAGGGCTACAGGCGAGGTTGTTATACGTGATATAGATTCCAAACGGAAGGATAGGCTTTGGACTATGTACAGATTCAATCAAGTAGAGCCAGGCAATTATAGAAGAATTGGCAGAGAGTTCTATGATACTTACAATGCTTTAGATTTAAAGCTAAGGGGATTTATATTAAAGCTATTCAGTATAACAGAGCCACATAGTTATGTTATCAAATTATCATACATAAGGAAAACGAAAGAGCGCATTCACATGGGGCATAGTACTATTAGTAAGTACATAGAGCAACTAAAGGATTTGGATTTGTTAGATGAAGTTGGTGACTGTCTGATTCTAAAGGTCAAAGGCTTAATGATAGACCAGCCTAAAGATAAACAGGTAGAAGAACTAACTGCCATATTCGATCACATGATAGAGTTCAACGAAGGCAATGATAAACCATTATCCAGAGAATGTATGATTTATAAGAAGTATAAGGAGAATGGATTTAAAGATGTAAAGAATAGGCACGCTTTTTATGAGGTCACTACAAACAGGTATAGTAGGAAGAAAGCGACCTGTCAAGGAAGATATACCTTATGAGATTATACTGTAGTTAGCTTGTAAGCCATAAAGCTCCAGACAACTAAATTGGTTTGGAGTTTCATATACACCCCAACTCAAGTTTGGTAGTATCTAAAATCATACCCCCACTACCTTATATATAAGAAGTAATTCTATATAGTGATTAGAATTACATAGAGTACGATCATTAATCAGACAGTGAGCATGAGGTATAAGCCCCCACGTCATTTCTGTTACCCCTAACACCCCTTCCCCATGATTGAAGTGAAATGAATGGTTTAGCGTGAATCGCTTTTCTAACTCACAAACCTTTTGAATCTCTGAAATGTACTGTTCAATCTATAGCTAACAGATGATTCAGTATAAGCAGACACAGAAGTAAGTGATAAGGCAAGTACTTCATGTCAGATCATTCATTTACTATCTAATTTACTGATTACTAATCTATGACAACACGTATGGTGACTTTAATTATTTTAGCTACGATTGGAATTATACTAATCGTACCATTGATTCTACTTCCACAATTCTTTGTGGGGCTTACTAGTTCTAGGAGTGGTATACTTCGCATTCAGACAACCTTCTAATTGATAAGACTATGAAAAGCTTGTTTTATCTACTAGTTGTAACCGTCACTATGATTATAGCTATGTTATCATTTTTCCTCTATTAATAGTGGGCTATATAGCCTTAATTGGCTATGCTCTTATAAAAGGATAGAAGTTACTAAGACAATCACATTACTAATTAGACATTATGAATTTAGATTATAAAGTTGGAGAGGTGGAGCTTGCTTATAAGCCTACTACCAGAAAGAGAAGCAAAGTTGCCGATTCTGCTGACGCTTACAAGATTCTACTACCTACTTATAAAGAAGGTATGATAGATTACAAAGAGTACTTTAAAGTACTTTTCTTAAATCAGGCTAGCCAAGTTCTGGGATATACTTTAATTTCAGAAGGAGGTATAACAGAGACAAGCGTAGATGTCAGATTGATACTGCAAGCTGCGCTACTTACTAACTCTGTATCTTTAATCTTGGCACACAATCACCCTAGCGGTAACTTAAAGCCTAGTATACAGGATATACAATTAACCAAGTTCATTAAAGAAGCTGCCGAATTAATGAGGATTAATGTACTGGATCATATCATTATGACAAGTGAAAGCTACTATAGCTTTAATGATGAAGGCACGCTTTTAACTAGTTTTGTGTTCAAATTGGGAATGTGTTCAATTAAATCTATAAAGGTGGTTTGAACACATTCCTTCATGTTATCAATTTAATCAAAGACTTTAATGAAAGCAAATGCAGTGATTTACGCACGTGTATCCTCTGTAAGTGACAGACAGGATACAGCAAGACAGATTCAAGATTTAACAAGGTACGCCAACGCACAAGAAATTGAAGTAGTCTCTATCTTTGAGGAACATATAAGCGGTGCTAAGAAAAAATGAAGAGAGGCAAGTTTTAACGGACTGTTTGGAGTACTGTACCGCCAATCCTGTTAATTACTTGCTACTATCTGAATTATCCAGACTGGGCAGAAGTACATTACAGGTTCTTCGCTCCTTAGAAATTCTACATGAAGCTAAGGTATCAGTTTACATTCAGAACTTGGGACTTTACACACTTCAAAAGGACGGTAAAGTTAATCCTATCGTCTCAATTCTGATAACCATACTGGCGGAAATGTCTAACATTGAGCGTTCTAACATAGTATATCGCCTCAACAAAGTGGAAGAGCTAACTACATTGCTAAGGGTGGTAAACTTGGCAGAAAGGTTGGCGGTACTAAGACAGAAGAGAAAAAGCGAGAAGAGTATAAAGAGGTGATTCAGCTTTTAAAGAAAGGTTACTCAATTAGAAATGTAGCTAAGTTACAAGGTCTTGGTATCTCTACAGTTCAACGGATCAAGAATCAATTTATCAGCTCATAGACTTATAACTTGGGTTAGGATCAAATCTCTAAAATTCTACCTTTATAGGGACTTTGCTAATTTGCTCCTAACCTTGATTTATAGACTAGAGGTAAGCCTCAACGATTAATGAACAATAGTTCTTGCTAATCAAACGTAAATTCGTAACTTTGTAGCAATTTCAGATACCTAATGAGTTAGGACTGAAAGGACATAGTTAATGAAGAGCGTTTAAGATATTATCCTTAATCTGAAATCTGGACAATTTCATCTACTTAGGATAATGAGCAAGAACGCTCACGTCAATGTTATATATCTACTTCAATCAGAGGTAGTTTATATATCGTTTGGCGTGGGCTATTGTTTGTTACCAAGGGTAGAGAGCAGTCAGAGCTTCAGATTAGGTAATTTCAGTAGTTCCCACGCCTCTTTGTGTGTAGTAGCCAACTATAGGGAACAGGTTGGCATTAATACAAGTATCTAAGAAACAGACAGTCTATCTACTAATCAATTGCAGTTCTATTAAAGAAGTGTGCAACCTTCGTGTTGTGTTCCTCACACTTATATCTCAATTACTAACGCCTCTAATGGGAACGTAGAGACACAAACAGATTTATATAACGATGAAGACATTAAGATTAATTGGTACAACCTTGTTAATGGTAGTACTGTGCTTGAACTTTACCGCTTGTGGTGACGATGATGAAGAGAACTCTATCGTAGGTACATGGAAGAGTGAAGTTGCAGATAGCTACGGTTATACTGTCAGCATTTACATTCAATTCAGACGGAAGTGGTATATGGGAAGAGTTTAAGGATAACAAACCTCAGGATTCAAAGCATTCACTTATACTGTTAAAGGAGATAAGGTGACATTTACATGGGAAGATGGTGAAGTATATACATCTACTTTTTCCATATCAGACAATCGTTTGACGATTAAAGACAATGAGGATTCTGAGACCTATATCAAGATTAAGTAACTAAGAACTAACAATGAAGACATTAAGATTAATTGGTATGGCTATAGTAGCCATTATAATGAGTGTAAACTTCGCAGCTTGTGGCGATGATGACGAAGAAGAAGATAACAGACCTCTTGCAGAGAAGCTACTTGGGAAGTGGATATTAGTTTATGAAGAAGGGTATGAGAAGAATCCTGCATATCGAAAATGATGAAGAATGGTCTAGAGTTCCTGAAGGAGAATGCTACGATTATGGACATTTGACATTTAGAGCAGACGGGTACATTCACTGAATATGAATTAGATAACTCTGTCATTGGTAATGGTAAATGGACGTTAAGTAATGGTTTTTTATCTTTACGCGCTATGGTTCAGATACAGATGTGTATGATTTGAAAGTTACAGAATTGACTTCTACAAAGTTGGTACTTGAATGTTATGAAGAGAAGACAGATGGTGACAAGGAGTACTCTAAGATGACTTATCAAAAAGTAAGTACTATGAAAGTCAGACAATTTGTTATAATTCTTATAACGCTTCTCTATGTAGATCATATATACGCCATTAATCCAGAGAGACAGAAGGGAATGAGATACGCAGTAGAAGGGCATTTTCGCAGTAGGTGCATCAAGCGTGGAAAATGCCATGAACTTTTGGCTTTACTGCTTCTATAGGCTATCAGCTTAATTCACGTATGTTTCTTGGTATAGGCGGTGGATATATCAATTATCCGCAATATGCAGATGGCAATGTAGATAACGCTTTCCCTATCTATGCAGACGTTAAGTATAACTTCAATGATAAGAAGGTTTCACCGTTTGTACAGTTGAAAGCTGGCTACGATGTGTCTTGTAAGAAAGGACTATATGCAAATCCAACAGTAGGAACGAGTTTTTGCTTTGGGACGTAACAAGTTCCTTAATCTGGGACTTGGATATGTCATTGATATAAACGAAGGTTACGTAGATTCTACAAAGGAGAACAAGATATGTGGTTCAGTTAATCTTAAAATTGGATTTGAGTTTTTAATGACAAAGAGAGGGGTAATCTCACTTACTTCCTCTCTTTCCTCTTCTAATTTGCTGCCTTTAATCTACTTCCTTCTCTTCTTTACAAGTTTGTGCTTGTCTTTCTTAGTTGAATTTAAGAAGAACTGTTCTAACATCTCCCTTGTAACAGGTAAGTATGTGATCTCTGTAAGTGTAGTTTCTTTGATCTCTTGTGGTAGATAATGAATTGAGTTAGCCTTTTCCGTTACTCTCATATCAGTGTTAATGTAAATGGATTGATAATTGATTTATCTACTACAAAGGTACTAAGAAGGGGAAGAGTGAATCTAATGTAAGTATGGTGTTGTTGAATCTTGGGATAGAGATACCGATTATCGCTAAGTCTTGACGGGGTATATAGCCTTTAATATAAGGATGAATGATAAGAGGCGATTCTCTATGATAATTAAGGTTGGTATGATGTTGCTTATATAGATAGGCACTTCGTTTATACTAATTTGAATTTAAAAAGAAAGTGTCTATCTTTATGAAGTCTGATTTAACTTGGTGGAATGAAGAGACACTCAAACAGTGATTTATAATTAAATGTTGAACTTCTCTTGTGTTGGCTTAGAGTTAAACCAGTAGTTAAACCGTATCGTTAGTGCTAAGGATTGATTATAGGTAATGCGCTGATTTATAGAGTGAAAGGTGCTCGAATGGTGACCCGACACGAAGGACTTAAAATCCTTTGGCCATTGCGGCTGTGCGGGTTCAAGTCCCGCTTCGAGTACGAGTATTCCTGATTAAAGGCTCTGTAAATCATTGATTTACGGAGCTTTTTGTGTTTTCTACCGCCATATGCCCTGCTGATAAAGGGGCAATTACAACCTCACCGAATATATTTGATAATTATTGTCATTGAATTTATTTTTAATGTTAAAAAAGTATGTGATGGGGCTACTGAGATTTAATTTCATACCTTGATATATTATTTAGATAGTATGTTGATATTTTGTTTGGTGAATACCTTCATATATGCTGGTTGTTTTACAATATTTCTTATGCATTAAATAGATGTTAAATCCAGTCTTTTCCTTCGAACTATCTTTTTTTGTGTGATGTTGTTTATTTTGAGAACGTTTTGATACAATGTAAAAAGATATTGCGCAATTGAACAGGGTGAATAGTATCTTATTATAAATCGGGAGTAAACTCTTTTGGGAATGCTTTTGTGTTTTCCATGTTTTTACGTTTTTCTCCCCGCTGTAAAGTGTGGAGGAGGATGAAAGGGAGTTTGCATAATTCAATATATTATGGACTTACATTCAGGATTGCCCTATTGGGTTGTTAAAAATTCATTGTTAGATTACTTTCATCCCTTGGAGGATGATTTTTTCAACAGATATTGTGAAGTTGTGGGGTCTGGTATAACGTGCTTTGATGGTACACGAGCTTTGTAGTGCCGGTTTAAGATGTTGCATGGTTGACAAACGAAGCATTGCAACTGGAAGTTCCATTGCAAGTACCGCTTTACTGCAATATGAAATTGATGTTCCTCTTTGTGAAATGGCAGAAATTATTGGAGAGGATAATGCTGTTTCTGCATATCGCGCATCTTTGGCATCAATTGCTGATATTGAAAAGGTATTAAAGGAAACAGGAGTAGATGCTGATTTTGAAAAACGACCAAGTCTTTTTATGCTAGTATTCAAAGGATATAGAATTAATTGAAAAAGAATATGTGATACGAAAGAAGCAACAATTTGCCGGTTCGTCTGCTGGAAAAAGAGGAGATAAAAAAAACTGTATAATATAGAGGTTCCAGGCAATGCACTCGTTAAACCGAGTATCGGCGCAGATGGATGCTTACAAAGCGGCTACTGGTCTTTTGCTCTCACCATATGAAAAAAGATGGACTGGAAATTTTTACTCATACCGGTGTAACAGAATGTGTTGAAATGCCTGAAGGATATATTATAGAAACAGATAGAGGGCATAAAATAGAGTGTAAATATGTGATCATCGCAGCCGGATTTGAAGCAGGGAAGTTTTTATCTCGGGAAATTATGGATTTGACTTCAACTTATGCACTTGTGTCGCATCCGGTAGATTCTAAAGATTTGTGGCCTGAACAGTGTTTAATTTGGGAAACAGCTGAGCCATATTTGTATATACGGACTACAAGGGGGAAATCGTATCATTGTCGGTGGTGAAGATGAAAAGTTCAGTGATCCGAGCGCCGTGATGCGTTACTCAGAAAGAAAACTCTTGTATTAGAAAAGAAATTTAGGAGATTATTTCCAAGTATTCCTTTTAAAACAGAAATGGCGTGGTGTGGCACTTTTTAGTACAACAAAAGATGGGTTACCCCTTTATCGGTAATTGTCCAGATAAGGACAGGATGTTTTTGATTTGGGATATGGTGGCAACGGCATAACCTTTAGTATGATTGGAGCACAGATTATCTGCAAGAAGTTGCAAGGTATAGATGATGAACGGTAGGATTTTCGGTTATGAGAGAATTGAAAAAATATTGGTAATTTGCAGAGAGTAAAAAGTCAATAGTAACTCAAATCTCCTTCTTGAAGGAGGGGAAATTTTCAGGGAGAGTTGCTATTGACTTTTGCTGTACTCTCCCCATGTTTAGAATTATATTCATATAAATATTGCTTTCTGATGTAGCTAATATTTTTGAACTCCAAGTACCCAGCCATTGCGGCATTCGTGCCTTGCCGCAGAAATAATAGAACAGCAATCTATCCACAGGCGGTAAGAACGATTAAGATAATAGCTATCAGCCGTCTTTCTATTGGTGCATGGATACGCCATATTTCCAGTGCGGCTTTGATAGTCAGTACTAATCCAACAATCCATATTACAAATCAACCATAGCTTATTAATATGTAAGAAGTTACTATTTATAGAATGATATACGATTAAGAATCAGTCAAGTTTTTTACTTACATCTTTTTTCACTTCGTTATATCCTTCCTTGATTTCTTTCTTGGTTTTCTCTGCGCTGTTTTGAACGTCTTTTTTGGTGTCTTTCCACGCATCTTTTTACGGCATCAGCACCATCTTCGATTTTATCGGATACTTTGTCCACTGCATCATTGACGTTTTCTTTCACTTTTTTCAACTTGTTGTTTCGCTTTATCCTGTTCTTTTTTATTACGACAGGACGTGAAGGATATTATAGTTGTAACTACAAAATTGCAAATAATAATTTTTTCATATTCTTTTTAAATTAAAATTGTAAAGTCACTTTGAGAATAAATTGGTGGATTCTTCAGGCAGATTCCTGTCTGCCTGAAGAATGACACAAACTTAACGATTCTGAATGCCTATTTCTTTTCAGTTTTTTTGCTTGAAGTCGAAGACTTGCACTCTTTAGCTTGGGCGGTCTTTTTTTTAGTGCCCTTTGCCTCTTCCTGTTTCTTTTCAGTTTTCTTGTTCATAATTCAAAAGTTTTAGTTAATAATTTAGGTTTATTCAGAAACACTCTAGTGTTCTTAATTGGTTTACTAGAATCTGTTTCATTTTTTGCATCAGCAGCTATTGTATGCATTTTGCCTTTAAGGTCATCTGCCTTTTCAGCTAGGTCGAAAGTTTTTTTGTCTGCAATCGGCTACGGCAGCACCCGTATCCAATACTTTTTTTTCCTTTGCAGTATCTAACATTTCTTCGACTTGCCCACTTATTTTATGAAAGGCATCACATACTTTTTTCTTTAGTTTTTTTGGCTTTAGAAGTTCGTGAAAAACGATAGACGAGGGCGCCAATGACCGATCCTATACCAAGACCGAGCCATAAATCAGAAGTTCTATTTTCCATAATTAAGTTGGTTTTTAGATAGTTAAAAATAGAGTTTGGTAATAAGTAAGAAACTGTATGTAAAAGTTAAGTTCTTAAAGTCACATACTTATTAGTGGGTTTATATGTAAATATATAGATATATAATTAGTATTTTATAAAGGAAAAATATTTTGCTTGTTGAATGGAAAAATATTTATTCATATCGCTAGAATATTCATCTTTATAGTCAGCTTGTTTGCTGTCTCATACTTGATAAACAATAAATTATTGTTCCTATGATAGAACTGATTATTAATCTGATCCATAAATTTGAACTTATACTTTTTCATGGCTGTAGATTTTATTGATGAAACAATGTTTAAAACTTGTTTTTTTTAGAAAAATATGTAGGTTTACTCTATTACACTTCCCCGATTTATTATATTACTTTTTGTTATATCATCCGAAATGTACTTAAGCTCCTACTGTATGAAAAAAAACACGGGATTAAAAAAATAGTTCGAAGTTTGAAAATGGAATTAACATCATTTTTTTATTTTATGGAAAAATTGAAAAAAGAGGCTTATGGATTTTAAATGCATAGCCGAAGGAATAAATATATGATTGAAATTGTCCTAATAATAAGATGATTCCTGTTCGTGTATATTTATGATCTGATGCTGGAAAATCGTACAAAAAATGACTAATATAATTTAGAAAGAACACTTATCTATTTCCGATGTTTTTGTTGGGGAGTATTTGGGGTATTATGCAGTATTTCCGATAGATGAGATAGTTGTGTTTTTTAAGTTTCTGTTTTTTAACATATAATTATTAATTTATTCAGTTGCTGTTTAAATAATATTTTCATATTTTTGCAAATGTATTTTTGAGTGTTTTGTGAAAGGAATGAAGATAATTGTAAAAATGGAAAACTTTTAGTGTTTATAGTTCTTCTCATTAGTAGTGCTGTGAGCAAGGGGCAGATTTATAAGTACATAGGGTTGGAAGACGGTTTGAACAACCAGAAAATCTACCATATTCAAAAAGACCGACGCGGATATATGTGGTTTTTGACTCAGGAGGGGGTAGATCGTTATGACGGTAAACACATCAAGCATTATACTTTTCGGATGACAGTATGAAGCTGGACTCACGGATAGCTTTGAACTGGCTTTATATGGATCAGGAAGATGTATTATGGGTAATCGGGCAGAAAGGACGTATTTTCAGGTATGATTCACAACATGATAAATTTGAATTGGCTTATGTACACCCTGAATTGATCCGAAATAAGTTTCAAGCATTTCTTGATTATGGTTATCTGGACAAGAATGATCATATTTGGCTATGTTACAAAGATACAATTACCTGGTATAATATTCGTACTGGAACAACACAACATATGCCAAAGCCTGTCGATGGTGCAATATCTACTATTGAGCAGGCTGATGGCGGTCATTTTTTTATCGGTACGGGAAGCGGTTTGTTTTGTGTCGGGATAGAAAAGGGAGAACTGAAACAAATTCCTGATGAAGTAGTAAAAAGCATCGTTACACCTGTTCACGAACTGTATTACCATACTGTGTCAAAGCAATTATTTGTGGGTAGTTATAAAGAAGGGATACTTATATATGATATTGGTAAAACCAAAAAATCACTCCTTGTTATGCACCAAACAATGTGGAAGTTAATCAGATTGTTGCTCTGAACGCTGATGAGTTGTTGATAGCTACGGGTGGAAAAGGAGTATATAAGCTGAATGTAAATACTTGTAAGAGTGAACCTTATATAACGGCTGACTATAGCAAAGTTATAATGGAATGAACGGAAACAATATCAATGATATCTATGTGGATGAGGAGGAGCGTATTTGGCTTGCCAATTATCCTATCGGTATTACCATTCGTAACAATCGTTATGGAAGATATGATTTGATAAAAAGCATTCTCTTGGCAATAACCGGTCGTTAGTGAATGATCAGGTGCATGATGTGATAGAAGATAGTGACGGTGACCTTTGGTTTGCAACTAGTAATGGAATTAGTTTTTATCCAGACCGATACAAGAGAATGGTGTTCTTTTTTAGTTCTTTTGATCCGGTGCCGGATGATGAATCATATCTTCTTGGCGTTGTGTGAAGTCTCTCCTGGTGTGATATGGGCTGGTGGTTTTACGTCTGGAATTTATAAGATAGAAAAGAAGAAAGGGTTTAAAATAAGCTATCTTTCGCCTGCGGCCATTGCAGGAATACGTCCTGACCAATATATTTTATGACATTAAAAAAAGGATTCGAGCGGTGATGTATGGTCCGGTGGATATTATCATTTGAAACGCATTAATCTTGAGACTAAAAAATGTTCGTTTGTATCCGGGAGTAAGTTCCATCACCACCATTCTGGAGAAAAATGCCCGTCAAATGTGGATTGGTACAAGAATGGGACTCTATCAACTTGACAAGCAACCGGTGTTTACCGGTATATTGACTTGCCTTGTTGAATCTCCTTATATATGTGCATTATACCAGAGAGAAGATGGTATCCTGTATATTGGTACTCGTGGAGCAGGTCTTCTTGTTTATGATATCAATAAAAAGAAGTTTATTCATCAGTACCGAACTGATAATTGTGCACTGATTTCTGATAATATTTATACGATTATTCCGCGTCAGGATGAAAATCTCCTGATGGGTACGGAAAATGGTATTACGATTTATTCACCTAAAGATCATTTTTTCCGTAACTGGACACGGGAGCAGGGACTGATGAGCGTAAATTTTAATGCCGGTTCTGCCACAACTTACACAGTAACAGTACGCTTGTCTTTGGTGGCAATGATGGTGCTGTTAAGTTTCCGACAGACATAGAAATACCTGAGCCATATTATTCGCGTTTGTTATTACGAGATTTTATGATAGCTTATCATCCTGTCTATCCCGGTGATGACGGATCTCCCTTGAAGAAGGATATTAACGAGACTGATTGTCTGGAATTGGCCTACGGTCAAAATACTTTTTTCGCTTGATGTGGCTTCCATAAATTATGATTATCCTTCTAATATTCTTTATTCATGGAAAATCGACGGTTATCATAAAGAGTGGACCCGTCCGAGTCAAGATAATCGGATTGTTGTTAGAAATCTGCCTCCTGGCAGTTATACGTTACAAATTCGTAACAGATCTAATGAGGAGAAGTATAAAACTTATGAAACAAGGAGTATTCAGATCATTATTCCTCCGGTGTGGGCCAGTATGTGGGCAATGGTGGGGTATGCAATTTGGTGGTCTTGATTATGATTATCATATTCCGTGTTATCATGTTGCATAAACAAAAAAGAAGATTTCTGATGAGAAGACACGTTTTTTTTATTAATACTGCTCATGATATACGTACGCCGCTGACATTGATAAAAGCACCGCTGGAAGAAGTTGTTGAAAACCATATGGTGACAGAGAAGGCATTACCCCATATGAAGATGGCTCTAAAGAATGTGAATACATTGCTTCAACTGACAACCAACTTGATAAACTTTGAACGGATCGACGTATATTCGTCTACTCTCTATGTTTCTGAGTATGAATTGAACTCTTATATGAATGATGTTTGTGTACTTTCCGCAAATATGCTGAGATGAAGCGTGTCAGATTTGTTTATGGGAGTAATTTTGATTATTTGAATGTGTGGTTCGATAGTGACAAAATGGGGTCTATTTTGAAGTTAATCATTTTGTCAAATGCTGCTGAAGTACACGCCAGAGAATGGTAGCGTGTGTATTTGTGCTTGCGAGGAAGGGGATGCTTTTGGAGTATTGAGGTAAAGGATACGTGGAATTGGTATTCCTTCATCTGAACAGAAGAAATTATTCAGAAATTGTTTCCGGGGTAGTAATGTAGTCAATTTTGAAAGTGACCGGAAGTGGATTGGATTGATGCTGGTATATAAAACTGGTTAAGTTGCATAAAGGAAAGATCCATATTCAAAGTATTGAACATCAGGGAACATGCGTGCAAATTACTTTCCCGAAGGTAAATACCCATTTGCATAAAGCAAAGTTTATCTCTCCAAAAACACCGAATGAACGTATGGATGCTCTTGTATTGGGGGAACTTCTGACTTACCGGTCTTGGAGGCACATCAGATAAAAACCTCTTTACAGCGGATTCTGGTAGTGGAAGATAATGATGATTTGCGTAATTATCTTGTGGATATGCTTATGGCAGGGTATAACATCCAGTCTTGTTCCAATGGCAAAGATGCGCTTGTCATTATAAAGGGAGTTTAATCCAGATCTTGTTATATCCGATATAATGATGCCTGAGATGAGTGGAGACGAACTGTGCTCAGCTATCAAAACGATCTGTGGAAAATGTCTGTATTCCAGTTGTTTTTGCTGAGGCTGCGCTAGGGGGGATGAAAAATATACTCGAGACTGGAACGGAGCGGATGCTTATATTACCAAATATTCAGTGTGGGTATACTAAAGGTGACTATTAAAAAAACATATTGGCAAATCGTGAATTGCTCCGTCAGGTTTATAATAGTATCGAAAATAAAGAAAAGCATTTTCCGTCAATTGTACTAATACTTTGACTGGAAATTCATAGCTTCAGTCAAGGAATGTATAGAGAAGAATATGGGAGATTTGGACTTTAATGTGATACCAGTAATCAGCATCATATGAGCCGAACAAGTTTCTATAACAAACTGAAAGCGCTGACTGGTTATGCTCCGGCTGACTACATCCGGATGAACCGTTTGCAACGTGCAGCACAATTATTAAAGCAGGAAAGAATATACAATAACGGAGATTGCCGACAAAGTCGGATTCTCGGATGCGAAATATTTCCGTGAGGTATTTAAAAAGTATTATAATGTCAGTCCAAGTAAGTTTGGCCAATTCGGATCAGAATAAGTAGACAGAGATATCGTTTTATACCATTGTTGTTTCTTATAAACTTTTGGAGGATTATAGGACGCTAAATTTGAAAAAAGAAGAAGATGTCAAAAGCAAGATAAATGTATCATCCTGCTTTTGACATCTTCTTTTTTAAATAGATTATTTATAATAACTTGTTGGAGCCGAGTATGATCAGCATTGTATATCCCAAGATAAGTCCTATAATTCCCATAATAATACCCACCTTTTCCATATCTTTTTGCTGAATCATTCCTGTGGCATGTGCCAGAGCATTAGGTGGTGTACTAATTGGTAATATCATTGCCAGCGATGATCCGATGGCGACTCAATTAATAAAGTCTCTACACCTCCCAACGATGACAGGTTTTCACGCATGCTGATTCCGGCAATGGCGAGAATAGGGACGAGTAATGCTGCAGTGGCTGTGTGTGAAATAAAGTTGGCCATAGCATAGCAAATCAGTCCGGAACCGACAATCATCAGTACAGGGGGCCATGTGCTGAATGGGATGGCTTCGATCATATGCTTTGCCAGTCCGGTCTCTTTGCAAGGCGCGCCTAATGCGAAGCCGCCGGCTACCATCCAGAGTACGCTCCAGCTGATTTCTTCCAGGTCACGTTTGGTAATAACGCCCGTTATATACAAAAAAAAAACAGCTACCGGGATCATTGCCACTACATTGGAGTTTACTCCTGTAAATTTGTCGAACATCCACAATAGAACCGTTATAGCAAAGGTGATATAAACCACAATGGAGCGCCAGTCTTTTCTCTTTGCTTCACCTTCAATTTGCAGTTCGATGCTCTTTTGTTTGAATGGAAACAGCCGTAAGAGGATAAACCAGGCTATAAACAGTACAATAATGGTATAAGGCAACATAAAGCTCATCCATTCTCCAAAACCGATATTCAGATTTAATCCTTCCGGATCATTCAAATACTTTAAAGCAATGGCGTTAGGTGGTGTACCGATAGGAGTTCCCATACCACCTACATTGGCAGCAACGGAATGGCCATAGCCAATCCGATTTTCCCTTTTCCATCTGCCGGGAGTGCTTTTTTAATACGGGAGTAAGGAAGGTAAGCATCATGGCCGCCGTAGCCGTATTGCTAAGAAACATGGAAAAGACAGCTGTAACGAGGATGAATCCCAATAGTACATATCGTGATTGTGTTCCGAAAGGTCTCAGCATAACTCGTGCCAACAATACATCCAGTCCGCTTTTTGGTTGCTGCGATGGCAAGAATAAATCCGCCTATAAACAGCATGATGATAGGATCGGCAAAGCAGTGCATAATGGACTTATATTTAACTGTCTGTCCCAATTCTCCTGCTGGAATATCTTGAGTGAGGAACCATAAACTGCTGTCGGAAACGGTAAGTAATAGTAATACGACAATCAGTACGGAAGTAGTCCATGCAGGGACAGCTTCGAAAACCCACATAAGTGTGGCGAAAAATGAAAATGGAAATTAGTCTTTTGTTCTATAACGGTCAACCCTTCTATTCCAGAAGTATCAATGGGAAGGAACCATAAAAAAATAAGAGAGAGGGTAATAGCTATGGTTAACTTTATACATCGGGCCACTGTCTGATTCTTTTTGCAATCGTTTAGCTTTCTTTTTAAGTCCTGATAGGCTTCTATTAGGTGGAAACCATGAAAAATCTTGTACATAATATTAGAATGAGATAAAAAATTAAAAAAAACGTTTGCAAAAAAAATAACTTTTTTATTTTGTATTTAGTTAGTCTGACATTAAAGATTTTTTTTTATTCAACATCGTTATTAAAATTTTATGCAGATGGCTTGCTGTATTGAAAAAAGTAGTATTTTTGCCGCCGCTTTTGAAAATGCATTTATAAAAGTTTCCAATATTCAGTATTATTATAAAAAAAAAAAACATGAATTATTCTTGCAGAAACCATCGTTCCCTATTATAATAGGAACATTACTTTCAGGCGCCTGCTCGAACGATGAACCAACCGGGGAAAAGGCCATCAACAAACTTATTCAGTGGTATTAAAAGGAATTACGGTAGCAGGAGAAGAATCTTCTGAAGAGCTCAAAGATGTATGGTTTTCCAGTTTAGTGACGGAATTTATATAAAGAGGAACAGTTGACTCCCGGCAAGGCAGACAGTCGGAGATTTCTGCGGTCAGCGGATCTCGACTTTATTTTCTGACCGGACTGGAGATTCACTGCCGGAGAGAAAGCTAAAAGTGAAGAAGAATTTCGTAATACGATTATCGGTGAAGGATTGCATGATAATTCTGCACCGGATTTCATGGCGGCTGTAGTCGAATTGGAGAGCGGAGTAGTGACACGCAGCAATGCGGAGGTCAATGTAATTATGAAACGCGGTGTGGCGCGCATTGATTTGAACACAACAGCCGACAGCAAAACGCAGATAAAGGAAGTCATCGTAGAGAATGCTCCTGCCGAGACTTTACCATTCCTCGAAAATGTTCGGGCGTCGGATAAAACGGTGAGCTATCGGAAGGAGTTCTCTTCTGCATTCGATGGCAAGCAAGAGGGGGTATTCCGTCTGTTCGAGAGCACACGTCCTGTCAATATCATCTTGCGTGGAACCTATGGTGAAGTCCCTATCAGGTTAAAGTCGAATTACCAGTTGTCGAACGCAATAAAGTATATGAATTGGCAGTGCTCAATGTGGGAGCTGAAGTGACAGGCGTTTTTTGAGATCAAACCGTGGGAAGAAGGGAAACTATTGTCGGAAAGCCTGATACGAACCAACGTCTTTTGCTTAATGCGTCGAAATCCAGGATTCCGGAAGGGGGTGAAGGTAGACTATGAGAATAATATACTGGAAGTGCCTGCTACGGGTGCTGATGACATGACACCTGGCGTTCGTTACAGACACTCGTATCGATATTTCTTCTACAGAAGGTGCCGGTAGCGGAACAAGTGTAGGCAATATGTCCGTGTCGGAAGAGGCGGAAGGTATCGTGTCGTCATTTAATGTATCGGTTGCAGCGCAAGGCAGCGGTCGCCTGGGCTATACGGTTTTGGTGCATTTGAAAAATGCCTTGTTGAGTGGAACATATGATTACGTGGAGATACGTGTGGCTCCGAGTGACAAACAGATTGAAACTGTGGAAATCGCAGGAAATGTATGGATGGCATTTAATGCGCGTAGCCAGCGATCTGGAAGATCAGATTTATCCGTTGGACGGGGCTACGGTCGAAGATATGTATCATAAAAGTTGGATTAACACGGTGGGCGGTCTGTTCCAGTTTGGACGTTTATATATGTACGTGCCTTGGCAGGGGGTATAATCCTTCCAACAATTTAGGTAACCAGACAGCTGATGCACCTTGGGTGAATGATACACATATGCCTTGCCCTGAAGGATACCGGATACCGACTGGTAACGAATGGCAGTCTCTGCTTCCTGCAGACCAAGAGATTCCGGGTAGATATAAGGCAGGAAATGGAGAAACAATTGCCGCTACACTTCACATTGGAGAAGGAACACTGATAACTCCGTCCAGTGGTGTGACGGGAACACAGCATTATGTGAAGTTTACTTCGGAAGACACCGGTCGCAGCCTTATTATTCCTTTGGCTGGCTCGAAGGGAGATAAGTCGTCATCCAATAATCCGGCTTTCGGGAAAAGAGCTGTGTTGTGGACAAACGAACGTAACGGTCTTCCGGGCGGTTATGCATGGGCTTACTGGTTGCCGTTCGAAGGAGCCGAGACAGCCGTTATTAAGAAACAGCGGTTACAGATGGAAGCATTTGCATCCGTACGTTGTGTAAAGAAATAGAGGAGGCTGTTTATGAAGATGCTAAGAATCATAATGATATTACTGGGCGCATTATTGCTTGCCAACTGTTCGGGCGATTTTGAACAGGAGACCGGCATTGTTCCTTCCCATTCCGGACAAGTGTCGTTTTTGTTTGGGTTGCAGCAAGATGATGCGTCCGTGGTGCAGACACGCGGAAGCAAACCGGAGCAGATCACTCGTATGTGGTATGCTATTGCCAATGAACGTGGAGAGATTATTAAGCCCTTATATCAGAAGCTGGAAGAAAACTTCTCAAAATTGACTATCGAAGGATTGAGTATGGGGGATTATACAGTCGTTTTTCTGGCTACTACGAGCGAGGAAGAAGATGAGGCTGTTAAAGAACCCGAAAAACTGTCCGATGACTGGTTGATAAATCATGCGGAAAATGCGCCGTTAGATGCGGTTTACTTTTATAAGAAAATAGAATTGCATATCGGCAGAGATCAGGCTTCGGTGTCGCATACAGTGGTCTTGGAGCGTTCTGTAGGGCGAGTGGATGTCGATTTGAATGTATCGTCCGATTATATGTGGAGATTCATTCGTAAAATCGATATAACTTTCGACGATGCCGAAGGAATATATGGGACTCTTGGTGCAGACGGGAAATATTCCGGAACCAGAAAGATAGAATCTTATGACATTACCGGGAAATACTCGTTTTACTCATTGCCCGGCACAAAAGCATTATCCGGATTTGTGACGATTGAGTCCAATCGCAGTGACGGAACTCAGTTTGTCCGTAAATACCGTTTCACGGATTGTAAGATTGAGGCAGGCCGTGTATCTCATATTAGTATTGATTATCTGCATCCGGAAAAAATCAGGATGGTTCACTTTATGTTCGCAAGGAGGACTTCTTTCGGTTTCGCACGGATACGATGTTTTTGGCCAGTGAGCCACGTGAGGTCTTTTATGACAGTCACCGTCGTTCTTTTTATGCGAATGCTCCGTTGCAGGTTTCCATTTCAGACGAACATCAGTTGCTTGTCAAGTTCTTTTCTCCTGTAGGTATTCAGGATGTGAAGATTATGTGCCGTTTTAATAAATTTAGCATGGAGTTCTTCGAACTGGCACATTTTGAACAGATTTATCCGTTTATGGAAGCGTCATTCCCCTTGCCGGTTGTAGATTCGGAACGGACATTCACTACAAGTAGTGGACGGAAGATAGTGGTGCCTGCACAGCCCGGACTTTCAATGACGATGTGACGCTTGTTATTCGTACAGAAGATCCGTTTATGAAGAAAAATAGAACAGATAGACAGTCGCTGGTTTATACGTTTTTCTTCTTATTCGGCTGACAATGGTCATGCGTATTGGCGTCATATGAATCCGTTATTGTGCCGTCACGGAGTGGCGTTGGCTGTCAATATGGCTTTCATGTTCTCTTCCGAAGAGTTTAATATGGAAATGAACAAATACGAAGGTTTGTTGAAAGACAATGGAGGAAATCCGATCAATCTGGATGCGTTGCGTCAAAGAATCCGTAATCATGGCGGGCTTGTGCTGGGGTGTGTTGCCGGTGTCGGCGGATTAGGTGGAGGCAATACGTACGGCTTGGCTAATTATTGTTATAAAGGTGTTTACTTTGATGCCACGGCGCCGGGAGCCAATCCGCATAATTATGCCCGTCAGGCCATGTTTCACGAGTATGGGCATTGTTTGGGCTACAATCATAGCAGTACGATGACATATGGTGACCAATGGACGGTGTTGTGTGCAACGGTTTTTGTGGATATGGGAAAGAATGGCAAATTGCCGGTATGTTCGAAAGAGATAATAGCACAGTTGCCGATGTAATCTGAAATCTTTTTCCTTCTTGCTTATTGCAAGTACAAGAAAAGCCCCGAACCATCACGGTCCAGGGCTTTTTTCATCATTATAAACATGTATATAAGCAATACTAAATTTAAACACGTAAGACATCACGCATACAAACGACGCTAACTGCCCATTATGGGCTGTCAACATTTGCAAATATATATATTTATAGATTAAGAAAGAATATCGCATCATCACGACTGAATATTCTGAGTAAAATGATATTAAATCAGTAGTAATTTCAAATGGTTCCGCCATCACAACGAAACGACATTTGTAATAAATTTAATATTAAACATGTCTAACTTTGTACTTTGACAAACTTTCAATTATGACTAAGACTGCAAAGATACAGCTTTTTTAATAAATATGCAATAATTATAATGTCGTAAATTCACTTCCGTCATTCGTAAGGGGAGGCTGTTGAGCGGATATAAAATCGGAAAAAAGTTTCTATCGTTGATAGATGTGATGATTTATAGGTATATGGATTGTGATAGGGATTTGTATGAAAAAGGTGATTGGCTTAGTGCAGAACTATATATCTGCTTACTCTTCTCTTTTTATAACTTGAATATTAATATTAGAACTTTTATTTTTTCTTATTTTGGGGGTGTGAATAAGTGATATATTAAAAATAGAACATAGAATGCCAAGAATGGCACTTGTGGTAGTTATTTTAAATCTTTTACTTTGCGTGATTTTATGTGATAAAAAAAGAATTTATAATTAACTATGAAGATTATGAAGAAAAGATTGTTGTATTTGTTTATGCTTATTAGTTCGGTGAGTCTATTTATGAGTTGTAGTGACGATGACGATGTGAAATATCCGGTTGACAGTGAACTTGCAGGTGCATATAAAGGAACGATGGATGTATATTATGTGGGAGTATCTACTCCTATAGCTTCTGATATGGTTCAGAAGGTTTATATCTCAAAGGCTTCGGATACTGCTGTAAAACTGGAACTGAGAAACTTTACTATTACCGTAGCAGGTGCTGAGCTTCTTATTGGTGACATTATCGCGGATAATTGTGCTTTTGACAAAAGTGGTGATGCTTATAAGTTTTCCGGCAATCAGACATTAAGTCTTGTTGTGGGATCATGCAATACATCCGTTTCGGGTACAGTTGGTAAGAATGCTGTAGATATGGTTATTGATGTAGATGTAGAAGGCGGAATGAAAGTTAAGGTCAATTATAAAGGTACTAAACTGTCAGGAAGTGAAAACACGGAGGCTAAAATAACCGATTTTACTATTGATGACGAAGTTATAACAGTAGCACCGGTTATTGATGATGCAAAGAGTGCCATTACGTTTAAAGTTAATGATGAGGCTACTGAGGAAGACTTGAAAGCCTTGGTGCCAGTCATTGCTATTTCAGAAAAGGCTACCGTAACTCCGGCAAAGTGGTGTTGCTCAGGACTTTCTCCGGAGAAAAAAAGTGTTGTTTATACTGTAGTAGCTGAAGATGGAACATCAAGAAAGTATACAGCTTCTATTGAAGGTGTTCAGAATATCATGAAATATTCTTTGGATGAATGGTCTGAATTTGATGCAGGTAATAGTTATGAAAATTATTGGACTCCGGAGCCAGCAGGATTCCTGGCTACTTCCAATGGTGGTGCCAAAATGTTGAATGGATCATCTTCGGCAGTAAAAGTAGGCTATCCCGTGATGGAAGAATCTGAAGGTTTTAGTGGTAAGGCTGCCAAATTGGTGACATTGGATTCTAGAGCACATGCTTTAGGCAGTATGGCACCTATCACTTCCGGCTCTTTATTTACGGGTACGTTCAGTCTTAATATGCTTGCTCCTTTGAAATCAACCAAATTTGGTATTGCTTATGACAAGGAGCCTAAATTATTAAAAGGCGTATATAAATATAAAGCAGGAACGAACTATATAGATGGTTCTGTCAAACCAGCGCAGGAGGGCTTAACATTATCGACGAATGTTCTATTGCTGCGGTATTGTATGAGGCAAAAAGATGCAGCCGGCAAAGATGTGACACTCACAGGAGTAGATATTAATACTTCATAATATCGTGTGGCAGAAGCTCGCTTGAAAGATGGTACGGATAAAGATGAATGGACTACATTTGAACTTGCATTTGAGTATTTGCCGGAGAAATCTTATGATAGTACTAAAGAATATAAGTTAGCCATTATATGTTCTTCCAGTAAGGAAGGTGATAAGTTCAAAGGCGCAGCTAACAGTACGCTGATCGTTGATGAATTGGAGGTTATTGGCGAGTAATGAAATTGATTTTTCTTCTTATAGAATATCGTATAGAAAATAGAAAGAGACTGAGCTCATAAAGAGTTCGGTCTCTTTTTGCTTATACATCATATCTGAATATTAAATCTTCTAAAGCCTCAATAATATGGTTTTTTAGTCTCTATAATCTTAAAAAATAGATCATAGAATACAAAAAATAGACCTGGTAGAGCTTGAAATAAAGACGTTACTTTGCCATGTGTTTTTTATATCGTAAAGAGTTTAATTGTTATAGAGAAAAATTATGAAGAAAAATTTACTGTTTTTATTGATGTTTGTTTGCTCAATGAGCTTGTTCACATCTTGTAATGATGATGATGATAATAATGGCGAAGGTCCTCAGTTAGGAAGAGATATTGCCGGTACGTACAATGGAACTTTAGCTATGGTGGCTTCTGAAGCGAAGACTTCAAGACAGCAGGTCTTTATTACTCAAGTGGGGAGCGAATGAGGTGAGTTTGGATTTGAAAAATATTTCTATTAATATAGAAGGAGCAGATGCACCTATTGAGATTGATGCCGTACAATTTCCGAATGTAGTAGTGGAAGGTGATAATACTTTGGCTGAATTAAAAGAGTCAAAGGCGACTGTACAATCTACTTTGGGAGAAATAGAGGTAACAGCAGCTGGTACTGTAGCTTCACAGAAGTTAAATTTGAACTTCTCTGTTAAAGTGAAGGTTGAGGGAGAAGGTGATAAAAGTATAGATGTTGCTTTTGTTGGCGAGAAATTTGAGTTCGGAAGTTGATATGAAGGATTACGCTCAAGAGCTGGCTGGCTGGTATGCACGCAAAAGAACTTACTGTAACTGGAATTGACTTGGAACCTAAATGGCCGACTGATGGTATTGAAGTAGTTTATAATAAATATGATCAGATTTCTATCAAACTTTTTATATTACTTTCCGTATTCTGCTAATGATACAAGACAGATTGAAATTAAATCTGCAAGATTAATAAAGACAGCAACATCTGTTGAGATAGAGGATATTCACCGAGGCTTTGACTGATAATAGAGGTGATGCAACATTGGATTTGTCTGGTAAGTTTGAGGATGGAGTGTTAACTCTGAATATGACTATTACTAATGCAGAAAATACAGCTCATTATGTATTTACAGCTGATCAAAAAAAAGACAGGTGCTATAATTGAAAAGATGACAATCAATAGTGATGTTGTTACAGTACAACCGGAAATAGGGGAAGTTGCTAGTAATAAAGCTAATATTGTTTTCTATATAAAGGATGGTACAAGTAGTGATAAGTTGTCATTGGTGCCGGAGTTTGAAATTTCATCAGGTGCTACGCTTTATTATGGTGATGCAGCTTATGTAAAAGGCACAGCAATTGACTTCTCTAAAGAACAGACATTTAAAGTGACAGCAGAAAGTGGAAAAACGACTACTACATATACAATAAAAACTGCGGTGTTGCAGACTGATTTTTTCGTTTGCTACAAACTTTGATGGAGAGTGGGAGCATAAAAAGTTATAATGATGCAGGTAAAATATTATATGATGAACCAGGAGCTGGATGGTCTACTTCTAATGGAGGAGTTGCTTATATAAAAGGAATGGATTTCATTTTGCATTGTTATTCAGCTGATAAACCAAACGCTGTGACTATTTCAACGGATAGTAAATCAGGGAAAGCGGCTCGGTTGGAATCATTAGATACAACAGGGAAATGGGCTTTTATCACTTCTGTTCCAAAAGGTAACTTCGGGTTCTGTATTTTCGGGAGTGTTTGAAGTAGACCCATTAATACCTTGAAGAGTACAAAAATTTGGTTATCCTTGTTTCAAAAAAAGCCTGTTGCTTTCAAAGGCTCATATAAATTTACAGCTGGGAAAACATATTATACTTGCCCCGATCCTTCTAAGGCTCACATCTTTGAAGTAGATGCAACCAAAACAGATTTGCCGGCTATGAATGCTGTATTATATGAAGTAGATACCTATGCATTTGATTTTTTGGATGGAACGAATCTGCTAACGTCTGATAAAATAGTAGCAATTGCATCTGTAGATGGTAAGGAACAAGCTGAATATACAGACTTTTAGTGTGGACTTTAAGTTTAAGGATGGTAAGAACTTTGATCCTGCTAAGAAATATAAACTTGCAGTCGTTTGCTCTTCAAGTAAAGATGGAGACAAGTTCAGTGGTGCTCGGGTAGTGTACTTTATGTAGATGATTTAGAGGTTACTTTTTAATATATTAGCTCTTTTCTCTTGGAATAAATATGTTGTTCTAATAGAAAAGATTGCGGAATATAAAGGCAAAATCTTGTTAATATGAAAATAATGCAGTTACTTTACTGCGTTTTTCGAGATTAGAAAGAATTTCAATTATTAAATGTTTGAAAATTATGAAGAAGAATTTATTGTATTTATTGATGCTGCTTTGTTCAGTTAGCATGTTTACTTCATGTGGTGATGACGATGATAAAGATGATAATAAAGCAGATGTAGCTGGTACTTATGCAGGTACTTTGGGAGTAACACTTGATGGTGAAGGTCCGATATCTTCATCACAAAGTATTGAATTAACAAGCCCGGCAGATAATAAAATTAATTTTTGTATTGAAGAACTTTATTCTTCAAGCAGGTATGGGTGGTGAGGCAGGTCAATCCGTACCTGTTGGAAATATAAAGATTACTGATATTGATTTGGTAGGTACTAATGGTAACTATACATTTACGAAGACTGCAAATATTAAAATAGAAGCTGGGGATAAAGAAGGTATTGCTAGTGATGCATGGATGGGACCTATTATTTCAGGTACTAGTGGTATTCCTGTAACTTTGAAAGGTACAATAACTGGAAATGATATCAAGTTGGATATTACTATACCTTTCATGAATATGAAATATAGCAGTTCAGTTTTCTGGAGCAAAGAAGTAATTTTCAGAAAGTAGAATTATAAGGTATAATAAAATACGGAACTCAAAGGAGCTCCGTATTTTTTATACCTTATTTTTTATGGCATTGTCGCAAACTCTTTTAGTCGCATATTTATTCTAAGTCTCTTTTCTGCAAAACCATCTTTGGACTTTGAATGATATTTGTATAATTTTATGTTATATCTTACTGTTGGCTAAAAAACTTTCAACAGCCTTCCTTGCCCATATCTTAAATCAGTATATTGAGCATTTTAAAGCTTGTAGAATATGCATTTTGGACTTTAGTCTTAAAAAAAAATGGATCACGAAATATAAAGAATAGACCTTGTGTGAATTGATTGGTAGATGTTATTTTGCTTTTGCTCTTATGAAAGAATAATTTATTAACTAAATATGAGAATGATGAAAAAAAAAGGTTTGTTGTATTTATTTATGTCTTTATTTTCGGTTGTGCTCTTTACTGCGTGTGGTGATGATGATCCGCAACCTATTCAGGATGGTGAATTTGATGGAGTATATTTAGGAACTCTTGATGTGAATGCAGGTGATTTGGGGGAACTGAATGATATTCCTCAGAAAATCTACATTTCTAAAACTGGTGAAAATCAGTTGAAAATGCAACTCAAGAAATTTTCTTATCCGGGAATTGGTGAATTAGGTGATATAGAATTAGACGGCATTAAGGCCGTAAAAGCAGGCAATGGTTGTATTTTTACGGGTACGGGGGCTGTTACCTTAGCTCCGGGTGAGTGTAATTTGGATGTTGCAGGTTCGATCAATGATGGGAAGCTATCTATGAATATAAAAAGTCAAAGGTCGCAATATTTAATATTGATGTTAATTTTGACGGCTCTAAAATGGCTGCCGATAAAAGTTCGGAAGCAGATATTTTGACCTTTACTTTTAATAATGATATGGTAATAGGTGAACCAATAATTGATGGAACTGATATTAGTTTTATGATTTCAGATGATATGACTAATGAACAACTGAGTACATTAGCTCCTACATTTACGATTTCACAAGGTGCGGTTGTGGATAAGCAAAGTGGAACTGAACAAGACTTCACGCAACCGGTTGTTTACACCGTAACTTCCGAAGATGGTATTGTGAGAAAGCAATATACGGTGGCTGTTGTCGGCAAAGAAAAAGATATCAATCTTGATGCATGGACAACTGTTAAATCTGAAACAAGTGGCTCTACTGAGAGTTATGAAACCCCTGTGGGACGATTTGGAACAAGTAATCCTGGTTTAATGACGATTAATGATATGATTTCTTCAGCAGGTCTGTCTCCTTTGGAATATCCAGTGAAACCTATTGAAGGAAAGGAAGGAAAGGCTGCTCAAGTTAAAACTATTTACACTTTTATTTCGATTGGTGGGATGGATTTTAATGCAGCTATGGCTGGTTTGATTCCTTATGTAACTTCTGGTTCTCTTTTCACGGGCTCATTTGAAACTGATATGGGTAATCCTCTCTGAATAGCACAAAATTTGGTATTCCTTTTTGTCGGAGAACCTGTTCCTCTTTCCGGTTGGTACAAATATACTCCGGGTCCGGTTTATTATGATAATAAGAATCAGATTGTTAGTGATAAAGTGGATGAATGTTCTATTTATGCTGTATTGTATATGAGGAAGCTTTTAGACAAGGATGGTAATAATATTGTGTTGACGGGAGATTATAAGGATAAAGAAGCCTATATTGGCACCTCGTCACGTGTAGTAATGCGTGCGGCATTAGAGAATGGTGGGAGAGGTAAAAGACTGGACTGAGTTTACAGCTTCATTCAATCTTTTGAAGGATAAGACATATGATCCTTCAAAGAAATATTATTTGGCAGTAGTCTGTGCTTCAAGTGCAGAAGGTGATTATTATCAAGGTGCTCGGGCAGTACATTGATTGTTGATAATTTAAAAGTAACTTCTAAATAGCATCAATAGCTATCATTATTTTTTTTTTTGAAAGAGAAGAAAGAGTTCTGATACAATAACGGCTATTCAATCATCTTTGATTTGGATTAGCCGTTATCATCCTATATAAAATGATTTTCTTTTAGTTAGAATGCATACCCGAATCCTACATTCAAATAAATAGGATACATAGCAAAAGAAATCGTATCAAAATCCTTCTTAAAAATATCATTCAATCCCCAAGTTAAGTCAGCATATACATTCAAGTGTTTGAATGCTTTCCATTCGCCGCCTAACTGCATCCCCCACTGGAATTTGCGCAGATTATCAGAGAAGTCATAAGTAGCAATACTTTCGCCGGTAAAGTCGACTCTTGAACCGGTTTCGTCCGGGGTACGCAAATGTCCTTTATATACATGACCGGAGAAGTTGCGTTCGATCAGATAAGAAACATACGGACCTGCCGAAACTTTCCATCGGTTGCTGATTTTATAGTTCGCTAATACAGGGACAGTAAGATATGAGTTCTTAACTTTCGTCTTTACGCCACCTGTCCATAGACCTTTCAGTTCACCACCATTCGTGTTGAAAATCTTCATACCATAGTTTTTCACAGTGGCTTCTGTAGTCATGTTCTTATTTTCGAGCCTTATGCCTACTGTCATTCCCCATTTCTTCTGTTCATCAAACCATTTTGTAGCATTTCCTTCAATCGAAATAGCTATACTGGGTGCATAACTGTCAATGCTGCGTATTTCTTCCGGCAGTGGAAGCGGTGCAGTACCGCCGATGCTGAATCCGGCCTTTATACTATACTCCCATCCATGTAGATATGAGTATATGATGCCTTGATTTCTTTCATTTTGTGCATTTGCCACCTGTGAAAAGAATAGAGGATTAGGCAGGCAATGCTGAATATTTTATATGTTGTTTTCATTTTTTACGCGTAATTAATAGGTTGTTATTGTTGATCTGTAGAGATAAGTTTAACCTCGTCTATGTAAAGCGTACTTCCTACAGCACCGTCAAATTTAGCTCCGTCCACACTGGAAGAGAATACGATAGCGAGTTTGTATATTCCTTTTTGCAGCTTCTCCTGATCGATGCTCTTTCCCGGTTTGGGAACAAAATCAAGTTCGAAAGGTAGCCATGAATCTGTTTCCGGCCAGTAGGTACCTTCTGCTTTTCTTGCCAAAGATATGATGTTGGGCGAAGTCAGAGAGGTAGAACCGTCGAGGAAATCAACATTCTCATCTGTTTCATATAATACTCCATAGATGTCACAATGGTCTTGTCTGCCTTCTACTACTGCACCGTTGGAGGTAAACTTGTCTCCGGCTTTATATTTATAGAATCCTCTTATCGTCTGTGGATAGTAGAAGAATGGGAAACCGAAAGTGTGTGGCTTTCATCGCATCACTAAGTGCATTTGCCTTGTCGAACGATCCGATAAATAAGTTACCGGCTGCGATAGGCATTTTCACCATTTCACCGAAGCTTCCGGTACTCTTTGTTTCCAGTTTCAGACATTTGCTTCCATCCGGACCTCCGGCTACCTGTACGGTAGGATAAGCAATACGTAACA
>VOFJ01001086.1_pt1 | contig 41192 bp, 55 predicted proteins | sample 5384081 | NCBI WGS metagenome assembly VOFJ01 (sample SAMN12384729, study PRJNA508395) | human gut metagenome | isolation source: healthy gut I | host: Homo sapiens
TAATGAATATTGACTCGTCCTGCAGACAAACCAATATACGCATAATTTAAATTAATTTGTAATCACCACTTAGACTAATTATAAAGCAATTATAAATGAAATCATTATTTTTAATTTTGTTTTTATCAGTTATGTTTATTTCTTGTAAGGATGATAATAACCTACGAGAAATTACTGACGACGAGAAGATTTTTTGAATATATTGGATTAAAAGATAAAGCAAATGTAATAGAGGCCCAAGAAAAAGTTTGGAATACTTATGGGCGTCCTTATAGACCGTCTGTTCAAGTAGTTGATGGATATATTTACATAGCAACGTGGTCGGGGATATATCGAAAGCCAGCGAAGTCGTTGAATAACATGGACTGGGAAAAGTTTGCGTTCTCCGGTCTTCCAGTAATCCAGTTTGTTATGAAGGGGGATTCTATAATTGCAATTACAGCTTGCACTGACGAGAAGGCATTTGTGCTTTCAACAGATGGTGGAAAAACTTGTAAGGCGATAACGCCACCGGAGTTTTTAATTGAAGAGAATGAGTTAAAGGTCATACCTTACTCAATATCTCAAAACTCCCAAAATGCGAATTCACTATTGGCTTTGGTCGAACCTATTGGAGTAGTGAAATCGGTAAATTTTGGAAAAAGTTGGAAGACTATCAGTACTTTTTATGGCGGCTATCAGAATTGGTTTGTTGGATTTCATCCTCAAGACACTACAAATATTTACAATACAGGGAAACTATGATATTTGAATCTTTTATTAATGCTTCTTGTAATGATGGGAAAGATTGGATAATACTTGAGAATGAAAGAAATAATTGTATACATCATATAGCTTTTTTGACCCAACTAATCCAAATATAATGATATATTCAGGGGAATATTTTTTAAAGAAAACTATAGATAAAGGTCGGATTTGGAATCCTGTTTTGAAGGATGATGTATATTTTTACAAAACAATTTATGATAAGAGAAATCCACAAATACTATATTCTACTGGAGTCACCCGTATTCCTAAAGAAGAACATAAATTTACAATTCATCATTCTACTGATGGTGGTGATACATGGTCTATACTTTATCAAGCCGATTTATTGGGTGTAGGTGGAATTATTGATATTGAACAATATGATGATATTTTAATACTTTATACTTATACTGATGGTATTTATATCTATCGAATCAAATGAATAATACTTCTCTTGGTCACTTTTATGCAAAATTTCCTAGAGGAAAAATTTACAATACTTGCCCGTGCAAAGTACAATCAGTTAGGCAGAGAAGAAAGATGCTCCTTATCTAAGTTATAAATAGTGGCAAAATGTTAGGGTGTTCAGTTTGACATTCTTAATGCAATTGTTATCGTACTGTTAAATTCTTCTCTAAAATGAGAACATCAAACTGGGCACCCTAGAACTTTAGTAATATAAGAAGAACTGCGATCCGGCATTTACTGTAAATGGCGGATTAATGATAACAGTTTGAATAAGCTGTAGGAAGCTTGATAAGTTTCCACTGCTTGAAACTAGAGTTCCATCGGTGAGAAACTGTAGTTTCATCAGTAAGAAACTGTAGTTTCAAAGGCTTGAAACTAAAAGTTTCGAGCCTATGAAACCAAAGTTTCAAGTAATAGAAACTAGAGTTTCAAGCAATGGGAACTATAGTTTCAAATAGGGAAACGAACTTGACTTGATATCAGTAGAAGTGCAGGGGAGGGAGCTAAGATGAAACAGCAGTGTGACGGCAATACTTGCCATCACACTGCTGTCACACGTTGCTGTCACGGTCTTATGGTTTAATTATCAGACTATTATCACTCGTTTGGTGACAGGTGACAGCAGTTTTTCAAATATATTTCTTTATGTAGACCGATTATTTCGTCAGAAGACGGATACTTCCTGCTTTCACTCCGCCGGCTTTGGCAGTCAGAATAATTTCTCCGGCTGTTTCATTTGTTTGTACGATAGCTGTAAGCATTCCGTTGAAAGCGTGCATCTTCGGAAGATGGAACAGGTCGAGACTCGTTGGGTCACCATTGGCTCCGGCACGGTATGTTCCGGCACCTTTGACGGAGAAGTTGATCAGACGACTGTCGGCAGGGCAGAGGTTGCCGTCTTTGTCCACCACTTTCACTGTCACATAAGCGAGGTCTTTGCCGTCTGCCGTCAGTTCGTTCCGGTTGCTGACCAGTTCGATGTGATGAGGTTTTCCGGCAGTACGAACCACTTTTTCCGCTACTGCTTTTCCTTCTTTGTTATAGGCTACTACTTTTACTTCACCCGGTTCATATACAGCATCCATCCACATCAGACGATAGCGGCTCTTCAATGAACTGTTGTTCTTGCTTTGTTTACCGTAGCTTTTGCCGTTGATAAACAGTTCGGCAGCAGGGTAGTTGGTGTAAACAAATACCGGAGTTACTTCACCTTCGCGTCCCGGCCATGTCCAATGCGGCAGGATATGCAGTGTTTCAGCTTCCTTATTCCATATGCTGCGAGTACAAGTAATAGCGGTCTTTGGGGAGACTGGCAAGGTCGATAATACCGAACATGGAACTATGATTGGGCCAGGCATCAGTATCATAAGGGGAAGGCTCACCCAAGTAATCGAAGCCGGTCCATACAAACTGTCCTATGGTCCAGTGGTAATCGTCTGCCAATGCAAAGTCCTCGTCAGGGATATTTGACCACGAACAAGCCTCTACATCATAAGAAGAACATTGATGGTCGTCGTATATCGCACTTTTCTTATCCTCAACCGGGAATTTGTAGACTCCGCGTGAACTTACGGTAGAAGCGGTCTCACTACCCAGAATGAGATTCTGCGGAAGTTTGGAGTATGCTTCCTGATAGCGGTTGGCGCGGTAGTTCAGACCGGGAATATCGATCATGGCGGCAAATCCGTTGGCAAGCACACAAGATACCTGGTCCATGCCGCAGGTGACGGGGCGGGTAGGATCTTCACGATGACAGATGTCTTGCAGGAACTTCGCAACTTTGTATCCGACAGGGCTGCATTGGGTGGGAACCTCATTGCCGATGCTCCACATTACCACACAAGGATTGTTGCGATAGTTGTGCAGCATATTCACCATATCGCGTTCTGCCCATTCCTTGAAGTAACGGTGATATCCGTTTTCACATTTGGCGATGTCCCATTCGTCGAACGGTTCGATCATCATCATGAATCCCATTTCGTCACACAACTCCACAAGTTCGGGAGCCGGCATATTGTGGGAAGTACGAATGGCGTCGCATCCCATGTCTTTCAAGAGTGTGAGCTGGTGGCGAAGTGCCGCTACGTTGATGGCTGCACCCAACGGACCTAAGTCATGGTGATTGCATACCCCTTGAAATTTGCGGTGTTTTCCGTTCAGATAGAAACCTTTGTCGGCAATATATTCAATGTTGCGGATACCGAAACGGGTAGAGTATGTATCTACCAGCTGATTGTCTGCATACACGTTGGATACGGCTTTGTAGAGAGACGGGGCTTTCCGGCGACCAGAGTTGAGGCGCATTGACGATGAAGTTTTGTTCAAACGGCTGCCCGTGATTGATGCGTCCTTTGTTTTCTTTACGTGTCACTACCTTTCCATCCGGTGACAGGATTTCTGTCTCTATACGGATTTCCGTCTTTTTCGCCGGCATTCTCTATCTTTGTCTGCAGGCGTACGGCGGCAAATTCATCATTGACATGCGGGGTAGTGATCTGCGTGCCCCATACCGGAACGTGGACTTTGTCCGTCACAATCAGATGTACATTGCGGTACAAACCTGCTCCCGGATACCAGCGTGAAGACTGCGGACGGTTTTCCAGGCGTACCGCCAGTGTATTGTTCTTTCCGTCTTTATTCAGGAAAGGGGTAACGTTGCAATGAAAAGAATTGTAGCCGAAAGGCCAGAAGCAAGCCTCCTGTCCGTTGACGTATATACGCGCTTCGCTCATTGCTCCGTCGAACAGGAGAGTGACTTCCTTGTCGGCGGGAACATCGAAACTGGTGCGATACCATCCGGTTCCGACATATGGAAGACCTCCGGTACGTCCGGTTTTCAGTGATGCCTTTTTCTCAAAGTTCTGTGTGACTGCTACATTTTGCAGGTCGTTGTTCATATCGAAAGGTCCGAAGATGGCCCAGTCATGTGGGATAACGACCGATTCCCATTTAGTATCGTTGTAGTCAGTCTGCGCAGCTTCCGGAAAATCTCCTTTACTGAATTTCCAGTTCTTTTCGAGTAGCGTTTCGCTGCGCTGTGCTTGCAGCATACTGGCTGCGCTCATCAAAAGTACAGTTAGCAACTGTTTTTGGTGTTTCATGTTCATTTTCTCTTTTTCAGGTATATAATATTAGGGATTCGGGGTAAAGTTATGAAAAGGATTCAATAAATTTATCGTTTGAAGGCATTAAATGCAGAAGTCGGCTTGCCGCTGTCGTCAAATAAACCTTTGTGATACCCTTTCCAACCACCGTAGCACTGAGGCTCCCGGTGAATACGCCCAGACATTGGTCTATTTCTTTTTCGCTTTTGTCACGAAGTCGGTAAAAAATGCTTCTGCTTCTTCGTAATTCCAGTTAATGCCGAGTTCGCACATCATGACCGGAGTATTATAGCGTTCGATCAGATTTTTTATGTTGCTTATGCAGTCGTTGTTCAGCTTGCGCCAGTCCTGTGTCTCTGGATCAGGGTAGAGTGACATGCCGATTACATCCCATTTGCCACCGTCTGCTTTCAGTCCGTCGAACAGCCAGATATAGCGGTTGGGATTGTTGCCTTCGTCGATATGTACAATCACTTTTGCCTGCGGATAGATTGCTTTGACGGCATCGTAACCGGAAGTTACCAGTTTGGCAAAGTTGGCAGTGTTTCCGCTGCTGGCCGCTCCGTCGGGTTTCAGCATGCCCGAACGTGTTTCGTTGCCTACCTGTACCCATTCCACATCGATACCTCTTGCTTTGATGGCACTCAGAACATCAGTCGTGTGGTCGGCTACAGCTTTCTGCAATTCCTCGAAAGACAAGTCTGCCCAGGCAGCAGGTTTTTCCCTGTCGTCCCGGATCGGCCCAGATGTCGCTATAGTGGAAATCGATCATGATACGATAACCCAGATTGTGGGCGCGCCATGCTTTGGTCACAACATCGTCTTTGTCGCACCAGCCTTCGGGATTGAAGAAACCTTCCTCTTCCGACCATCCCTGATCGGGATTTACCCATACACGCAGGCGGATCGAGTTCATTCCCAGATCGCGGAGCAGGGACATGCATTCGTGGTCGTTGCCTTCGGCATCATAGAACTTGTAGCCTGATTTCTCCATTTCTGTCAGCCAGCTGACGTCCGCTCCTTTGGCGAAGCCGGACATATCATACACATTCTCTTGATTTTCCGGAAATACCGGTTTATCATCATTGTTGTCACAGGCTGTGAAGAAGGCTCCGCACAGTAGTGCGGAAGCCATCAATATATTTTTGAATCGTTTCATCATTGTTCTTCGTTATCTAAAGGTTATTGCTGAACGGCGGAATAAGTTCCGTCAATCAGGTTCACTGTAATTGTATAAGTACCAGCCTTCAGCATGATACCATCGCCATTGTAATATAGCTTGCCGTCGCTTCCTCCGTAGAAAGCAGTCCATGCATTTTCTATATAGAATTGGGCTCCCCATTTGGAATCTGTTGCCAGTGTGATGGTACCGGAGTATTCGCCGGCAGTTCCGGTGCTTGCAATCGGGTTGAAGCTGTTGTCATTCTCTATTCCGTAGTAACAATAGATATTGTCGCCAAGAGCATACGTCTTATAAGTAAGCTCTTTCAGAGATACATCGAACAGATACAGTCCGGCATCGGGAGCAGGAATGTTATCGCCTTGTCCGTTAATCAGCGTACCGCTTTCGGCTGTGCTGGCAGCATCATCCTTGGCGATGGTGTACATTCTGCTGGTATCCCACTCATTGCCCGATGAGAATAAGGTCATCGCATAGTTTCCATATTTGGAGTTAACGTCTACGATGCCGGCATACTTCTGTTCTTCTTTGTAATAGACTTCTATTTTGTGGTCGTATGCCCACTCAGTGTCCGGACCGATTCCCGGCAGATACAGATATTGTCCTTCTTCCGGTTCGGGTTCCGGTTCTACGGAGCCGCCTTCCTCTACGGTAGCTGTCCATTGCTGCGGATTACTCAGGTCGATGCTCAGTGTACATTCTCCTGTTTGCGGAACATTGACAGTGATATCTCCGGCAGTTTCTCCAAAGCTCAATGCAGCGTTGCTGCCACTGAATGCGACAGGGGTGTCCTTGGCTTTGTATCGTCGATGTCATAACCGCCATTGTCGTTGAGGTTGGCGCAGGTATGGTCATACAGTTTACCGGTTCCGTCAATCCGGACGGTGATTGTTCCGGTTGCATCCGCATTGAATGTAGCGGTCCATTTCCGGCTGGTACGGTCGAATGTCATGGTGGCATTGATGTCTCCGCTGACATTTAAAGAAGGAAATCAGCAGTCCGTTCCATTGCTTGCTGTTGGTATCAAATGTGATATAGTAGCAACCGGCAGTTCCGGGGAACCAGCACTTCCAGTCGCCGGCTGTAGTGAGCAGGAACGGCATTCCGGTCTCGTTGTCATTTCTCCAGATGGTACCGTCGGCTTCCTGTACCAAGAAGTTGAACCAGCCCTCTACACCGACGAAGCCCTTGTATATACCGTCGGTATTGGCGGAGAACAGGGTCATTCCTGTGGCAGTCGCATTCTGGTCGAGTACGTTGGCAAAGCGCATATCCAGCTCATACGGGGTGATGGTTACTGCTTCTACGTTGCTATAAGCCGGATCGATGTTGTTACCCGTCGTTCCTTTCAGGCGGAAATAGAATTTTGTGGCCACGTTGGCTTCCACTCCCAGATTATTAGCGACAATGTTCAGTTCGGCACCGTTGTAAGTCTTCGAAAGGGAGGTTTCGGCAGACTCTACGATAGTACCCGAGAAGTCTTCGCTCAAAGAGACTTGCATGGCGGTTTTCAGCAAATTAGTCGGTTTAAAGTTCGGATTGCTGATAGCCAGTGTACGGTCTGTCCATGCCAGCGATAACACATTCTTCTGTGCGGTCGCTTCGGTCAGTACGATGTTGTCTGTCGAAGCAATGAGTTCATTGCTTGTCAGGCTCGACAAGTAATATTTATCTCCGTCTTCTTCGCAGGCACCCAATACGAAGAGGGTTGCCAGAGAGAGGATCAGACTATTTATTGTTTTCATATATCGTTCGTATTAGAGGATAATTAATAATTTTCATTATACAGGTTCGGATTGGCTGTAAGCTCCGTATTCGGTATCGGGTAGATATTGTATTTGCTGTTTACGGCTGTACCGCCTTTCTCGCCGCCTTTCCACTGCCACAGATATTTGTCGGTTGTGAACATGCCGTAGCGGATCAGGTCCGTACGTCTGTGTCCTTCCCCAGTAAAGTTCGCGGGCGCGTTCTTTTAACAAGAAGTCAAGAGTCAGGTCAGAATCTGCTATTTTGTGCTCATCGTCACCGTATGCCCGTCTCTGAAGTTCGTTGATATAGCCCAATACCGTTCCTCTGTCACTTCCTGTGCCACCACGTACAACGGCTTCCGCCATCATCAGATATACGTCTGCCAGACGGACAGGGGATAATCGGTGTTCACACCGCCGTCGGCTGTATTGGAAGCCGTTTGACCATTATCTGTAAGGTTGGTCCATTTCGTTACAAAAAAGCCGTTTGACTGATCATCTATTTTATTCAGGTATTGAGTCTGGCCGTCGGTAAAGAATAAGTAGCGTTGGTCAGCTTCTCCTGTAAACAGAGCTGGTATTTCACCGCGTACGCGGAACATACCCCAGCCGCTTTTCACCCCATAGTCTTCGGGTACTTGCTTGTCGGAAGTATTACTTACCGCACTGCAAATGATATAGGTGGAAGAACCCCATGATACGGTATGCGTAGCATCTACCGGCAGGGTGAAGATAATTTTCATTGGCAGTGCGCTTGTCATTATCCGCATTGAACAGGCTGCTGTAATCGTCTTCCAGAGAATATCCCTGAGCGATTGCCTGTTGGCAGGCACTGATACATTCGGTATATTTGGAAGTATTGGTGTACACTTCCGCATTCAGATAGAGTTTAGCCAGTAAGGTATATGCAGCTCCCTGTGAAGCACGACCGTAAGGACAATTCGCTTTGTCGAGCATATCATTCACGGTGCTGTTCAGTTCGCTTTCGATATAACTGAAAATCTGTGCGGCTGTATAGCGTGGAGGGAGATAACCGCTTGTCGGGTCATTCTCCGTCACAAACGGAATGTTACGGTACAGGTCGAGTGCATGATAGTAGAACAACGCACGCATAAACCGGGCTTCGGCACGGTAATGACGGATTTCACTTTGTTCCTGTTCCGTAAATTGTGCCAGCTTTTCGTCGGTAGCGTTGCGGATAAACTCATTGCACAATGCAATGTTGTAATAAATACGGTAATACATATCCGATACCCACGGGTCGTTGGCATCCCAGCTGAGGTAGGTGAGGCCGGTCACGTTGTCACCGGACAAACCAGGTAGAGGCTACTTCGTCCGTACCGCATTCCTGCAGGTTGAAGAAGCAACGCATGTAGTCCTGTCCGCTGTTGCTGCTCAAATCCGGATCACCGCTTTTTTCTTGTCCGGTAGTTACCATTGCCGTATAGATTTTCCCTAACACGGCTTTATAGTTTGCGGCGCTGGTGTAGATGCTGGCGGCTGTTTCGTCTTCATGCGGATACTGGTCCAAATCGCCTATGCAGGAACTTAGCAGCAGTGCGCTGCAAAAAATAGAAGGCTGTATAAAAATATTTTTTCATAATGCGCTTTTTTTAAGTAATTAGAAGTTGAAACCTACGTTGAGTGAGAAGGTACGTGGACGCGGGTAGAAAGAGTTGTCTACGCCGTTGGGTACTTCCGGGTCTACACCGCTGTATTTGGTGATGCAGAATACATTTTTTTGTACCATAGCACTGACATTTAGGCTGCATCCTTTGCAGATTTCACCTAAATTATAGTTCAGTGAGAGGTTGTCCATTTTCAGGAACGAAGCATTCTCTACATAGTAGTCCGACAAGTATTGACGGGACTGGAAACCGGTCTTCAGATAGCTCGTCGACAGGTTGTTCAACTGATAAGAGTTGTAGCTTACCGTTTCCCAGGCTCCGGTGTTCATCGCCATTGCATTGTATACATAGTTGCCGATGTTGGCACGCAGGCTGGTACTCAATGTCCATTTCTTCCAGCGCAGTGAGGTGCTGAAGCCAAGAATATAGTCAGGAGCAGGAGAGTGGTAGCGATACAGGTCTTCGGTATTGATTTCTCCGTCGCCGTTCAAGTCTACATAGGCACCTTCTACCGGTTTACCGGTTTTCTCATCATACAGTTGGTGGTAAACGTAGAACATGTAAGGAGCATATCCTTCACTTAATGTCTGTACCTGATAGCTGTCGATATATACGGACCTACGGAAGTGTTGGTAGCAGCAGCTCCGGCAGCCAGCGACAGGTTTTTCACCTTCATCTTCTGCCAGGTCATATTGAAACTGAGATCCCAGTTCCAGTCGTTGGTTTGTATCGGTGTTGCGTTCAGGCTGAACTCAATACCCTGGCTGTCTACATTTCCTACGTTAGTCGTGATGTTACGGTCGAAAGTCGTTCCGGCTGCAGCGGGGACGGTTGCAATCAGATCTTCCGTTTTGCGGGTGTAGTAGTCGAAACTACCGGTAATGCGGTCTTTCAGGAAACCGAAGTCGAAACCGACATTCCATGAAGTAGTCGTTTCCCATTTCAAGTCGGAAACATACGATTTGGGACGGTAAGTATAAATGTAATCATTACCCATGATAGATTCGGCACCATTCTGGCTGATAGTATAGATGGGCAGATAGTTGTAGTTGCCGATACCGTCTTGCTGACCGGTCACACCGTAGCTGGCACGAACTTTCAGGTTGCTGAGTACTTTGTTGTTTTTAAGGAAAGACTCTTCCGTCACTCTCCATCCCAGTGCTACCGAAGGGAAAGTACCCCAGCGCACATTCTTGGCAAAACGGGAAGTAGCGTCCCGGCGTACGGTGGTAGTCAGCATATAGCGTGAGTCGAACGAGTAGTTCAGACGACCGTAGTAGGAGAGTAGTACATGGCGTTCATCGGTTGCTTTCGAAGTTTTCAGCACTTCTCCGAGCGTATTCATTTCACTGTAAAGAGGGTTGGTTGCTTTCCAGTACTGATAGTCATAACCGGCTGTCACGTCAAAACTACTCTTGATCGGTTCCACCAGTTTATTGTAGTTGGCGTATAAAGTCAGCAGACGGTTTTCTTTCTTTTGCGGACCATAGCTGTAATCCAGGCCGGAAGTGGTGTAGTTTTGTGCAGCTTCTGCTGGAACATATACACTCCCTTTACCTTGTGCGTAATCATAACCTATCGTAGCATGCAGTTTCAGATCGGGGAAGAAGTGGACACGGTAATCCGCATCGATATTTCCGATGAAGCGTCTGACATTACTATGCGAGTCGTTCATTTGGATGAGACCTACCGGGTTCATTACTGCTCCGTTTACCGGTGCACCGGTATTGTCTACCGCCTCTGTATATCCTCCGAAAGTGTCCAGGTCGGAATAAACCGGAATGGTCGGATTGATAGTAGAAGCTGCCCAGATGGCTTCCGTATTACCGAACGTGTTGTTATTGATGGAACCTTTTTGCATTGATATTCAACTTCAGATGGTCTTTAAAGAAAGAAGGGTTGAGCGTAACACTTCCGGTGTATCGTTCGGCATTGTCCGTACGGAGCAGACCGCTTTGGTTGTAGTAACCTACCGATACGCGGATGGGCCAGTTCGGAGCAATCTTTCCGGTAATGCTCAGGTTGTTGTCCGTTCCGAAGGCATTCTGGTATATTTCATCGTTCCAGTCGGTGCGGGCTGTCCCCAACAAGGCTTGTTGGGCAGCCGTTCCCTTGTGTCCGGATGGTGTTCACGAACTGGTCGTAACTCAACATGTCCGCTAACTTTGTACGGGTCTGAATAGAGTTGGTAGTGCTGAATGTGATTTTCATTTTGTCCGAACTTCCTTTCTTGGTAGTGATAAGGATGACACCGTTGGATGCACGCGAACCGTAGATCGCGGTTGAAGAGGCATCTTTCAGAATCGTCATGCTTTCAATATCATTCGGGTTGATGAGGCTCAGGAAATTGCCGTCATTACCGCTGATACCTCCTTGTTCCAGAGGCACACCGTCCAATACGATCAGCGGATCGTTACTTGCATTCAGTGGAGCTCCTCCACGTACACGGATCGTGCTTCCGGAAGTAGGCGAACCACTGTTGGACATGATTTGTACACCGGAGATTTTTCCGTTAATCAGTTGTTCGGGAGAACTTACCAGTCCCATGTTGAAGTCTTTGCTGCTGACATTCGTCACCGAACCGGTCAGGTCACTTTTTGCGTTGCGTTCCGTATCCGATGACTACTACATCACTCAGTACTTGTGAGTCGCTTTTCATTTGTACATTCAGTACGTTGCCGTTTGCGGGGATAGCTATCACTTTAGTTTCGTATCCTACGTAAGAAAATTGTAGTTCCTTACTGTCTTTCGGTACATTCAGAGTATAGTTTCCGTCAAAGTCGGTCACTGTACCTGTCGATGTTCCTACGATAAGAATGCTGACTCCGATCATCGGCTCTTTGTTCTCATCGATCACTTGTCCGGTCATTTTCTTGCCTCCCTGTTGGGCAAAGGCAGGAATTGCGCCTCCAAGAAAGGCTGTACATAAGATGAATAGTACAGTCAGATGGCGTAGATTTAAGATGTTACTGTTCATAATTATTGTGTAATTGATAATAGATTTATTTTATTGAAATATCGGTTAATAGTATCATTCCAGCCAGATCTCTCCAAGCTCGATCTCTGTTACCGGTATGGCATTGCCCGGCATTGATATTTCCAGCTTTTCTGTGTTTTCTCCGCCTGGAAGGGTATTTCCGTTTCCGGCTGGAAGTACTGTTTCAGGAAGACGGGATAAGCTACCGGAAGCAATGCCGTGTCTGTCTGACGCAACCGGTTCAAAGGGATTCGTATGATTCCTTCCGGTGAGGGAGAAGGACAAGGGCTTTTGTACGTGTATCCGTCCGATGTAACGAAACCGGCACTGATTCCTTCCGGAAGAGCCTTCGCCCGGTTAACCCGGATACAGAGGACGGTACAATCTTTTTATTTTGCCTTTTCTTCCGTCTATCTTATCTTTGACAAATGTGCGAAGGAAGTATTGCGGATTCTCTCCTTTTGATGTAAAGGTGAACCGGAGCAATGGCTTTTCTGTCGGAGATGAATCGGTTAAACTCCGGTGAAGCTCGTTCCATTCGGGGAGTGTATAGGCTTCTATCCGGCTATGGGTATCTGTTACAGTCAGTAACTGTATCGCACTACCTGGGGCGACTACACGGGTAGTCCAGTATTGGCTGAGGGTGTAGTCCCAGTCCAGCGGATTTCCGTTTGTACCGGAAGAACTTCCTGTAGCGGAACTCCCTGCAGGATAAGTACGGGTACTGTCGCCCCGGCAGACGATGATGTTATACCTGAAATAACCTTCTTTTTATCTCTTCGGCGGGTATCGTTGCCTGATATGTATAGCCGTTTGTGCGCTGCATCTTGACGGACGGATTGTGATCGTTCCAGAAAGAGATCTTGTCGGTGTAAATGATGACGGAGTCGGGAAATTCCGGACCCTGTTATCTGTGCTGTGATCTTCAATGGTTTGTTGGCTTCCACAGTGGTGGCAGGTGTATGCATAACTCGGTAACTCGTTGCCCGTGGTGCGGGAGCCGCGTATTCGCCCAGTCTGATCGTATTCCATTGCGAATCGGCTGTCCAGTTTTGCTTCGGCGCACAATGCTTGCGTTGCAGCAGGTAAACGCCCGGACGGAGGGAGTGAATCACTCCGTCTTTCACTTCCTCTTTTCTGCTGTTCTCTCTGTGGGCGGAGGAAGCAAGTGTTGAATTGGCCGGCGATTGAATGGCGGAAAGGGTGAATGCATTTCCCAGGTTCGGAAGTTGCAAGGCCATGTCCCAGGCACCGTAAGCGATGGTTACTACTTCTTTCTCCAGCGAAGGTTTGGCGAACGGATCATTGACGATGATTGCATCAGGCATCACTTCCAGTCTCCATACTCCGTCTTCCAGACGGTCTATGAAATAAGCGCCTGTACCTTCGTAGCGCACAACAGGAGAACTTCCACACCCTGCGATGGATACCAGTTGTGAGGCATCTTTGGGTTGCGTACGGGTGGTATTGGAGTAATAGAATTTATTTCCGTTGTTCAGTTCGCTGAGGTCTTCTGTCTAGCTTACCCGGAAACCTTCACCGAACAACGTATCTTGTGGATAACTTCCGTAAGATGCGCCTCTCTTCAGGCTTTGTGCTGCCTCGGAAGCTATTTTCATGCTGATTGCCTTGTTGCGGGGTATAGGCGAGATTCAGAAAATGTGTCTGATATTCGGTATTCGCGTAGGCAATGTCCATCGGGTCATATGAGAACTGGGTAATCCATTGAAAGCCGGCTGTGCGGAAAGTGCGGACCATAGCCGGATACATATAAGAGTACATGATATCCGCCGGATCAAATTCGTAAATCATTCGGGCTTTCTTATCGAAGCCTTTTTACTTTATCGGCAAATGAAATATCGTAGCGGTCTACATAGGGAAGGAAGTTCCCTTGTTGTGTTTGTCCGGATACTAGACCGATGGGATACCATTGGTAAGTCGTTCCTTTGATATCGGTGTCATAGTATGCCTCTACTGTCCATTCGTTATGGCTTACATTGTAGAATACAGGCTTCCGGTTGCCGGCTTTGCGTATGGCTTTCAGCATCCGGTTGATGTAGGATTTTACTTCTTCCTTTGTGCCGGAATGGCAAGGTTCGTTATTTATTTCAAATCCTACAATAGACGGATCGTCCTTGTAAGCCAGTCCGGTGTAGGGATTGGTGTGTCTCACCAAACTATAGAGATATCTTTCTTGTGCGGCAATAGCTTCCGGTTCGGAGTGCATGCTGCATTTGTCGTACTTATAAGAAAAGCCGCTTGTCGGCTCGTTCCGTTCGGGATATCCGTTCCCGAAGTTTGTTTGTGCGGTAATCACGATATGGATATTCCGTTCTTTCAGCTTGGCAATCAGGTAGTCCATCAGGTCCAGATGATCGTTTTCTGAAAGATTTCCTTCTCCGTCTGTCAGTTCCACATCCCATAAGTGAATACGATAGGCATTGAATCCCAGTCGGGAAAGATGGTACACATCTTTATCTATAGCTGCCTTACGGTCTACTCCCAAGTATCCGAGAGCACGGTAAGCATGAGCGAAAGGGGTAGTATAATTTGCACCGAAGAAGGAAGCTTCCCGATGAGTGTCGCTCCAACGCATCACTCCGTTTCCATCTATATATATAGTAGGTATGGAAGTCGTTTTCCCTTGTGTGCCGACAAAGGTAAATAACAGGCAAATGCAGGTAAGAATAAACTGTCTTTTCATGCTATCAAATTTACTGGTTTGTTGATAGCGGCAAAGATAGATTACCTGTCATTTTAATAAAAGCACAGATTGGACATATAAGGATAAAAATAGGACGAAATGCCCTGAAATGCCCCTACAACTCATCATTCAGGTATTGGCGTGGCGTTTTTCCGAACTCTGCCTGAAAACATTTGGAGAAATAAGAGTGATTGGAAAAGCCTACCATATACATCACTTCGGCAACGGTGAATTTCTTTTTGTTGCAGTAACATGGCAGCCTTCTTCATTCGGATAGATTTGATATATTCCACCGGAGACATTCCGGTCAGTTGTTTGATCTTCCGGTAAATCTGCTTGTTACTGATTCCCGACAGTTCGCAAAGTGCGTTTACATTCAGGTCTGCATCGGAGAGGTGATCTTCAATCAGACGGATAATGTTCGACAGAAATTTCTCATCCTGCGATTCTGCTTCGATCGGTTTAAGTACAGGAAGAGACTCTAACTGCTTTTTTTAGACTGTGCAGCCGGTATTTCATCCTCTTCTACTGCGGTGACCGGAATACTCAGTCCGATGGAAGTTCCCTTTCCTTTTTTCGGAAGTGACTCCGTTGATAGAGCCACCATGCAGTTCTGTGTAAGTCTTTACCAGGTAAAGCCCGATACCGGTGCCTTCTTTGCTGCCGCTATGAGGTGACTGGAAGAAACGTTGGAAAATATAAGGAATATCCTGTTGCGGAATGCCTGCTCCCTGTGTCGGAAACGCAAATCTCCAGCAAACCGGTTTCTTGCCGATAGAAAAGGGATAAACGGATATTTCCACCCTCGGAGGTAAACTTGACGGCATTCGACAATAGATTATCCAATATCACTCCTAGTTTGATCGCATCCATATCGGCATAAATCTTTGCTTTGTTTGCTTCGAAATGGAAAGTGAACCGTTTGTCTTCTTCATATACAGAGAATAGACTGCGGCTGAACGATACCAGTTCGATGCGCGACAGGATAAGCAATGAATCTTTATTGTCTTCAATCCGGTTGAAGTTGAGTACCTGATGAATCAGCGAGTTTATTTTCATGGCGTTGCGCTGAACCTCTTCCAGTGTTTGCTTCTCATGCGCTTCCTCTGTAGCCGGAAGTAACTGGCTGATAGGAGCTATGATCCTGCTGAGAGGCGTCTTCAGCTCATTGGATAAGTTGGTGAAGAATGCCATTTTCTGGCGGGACTGCTCTAGAATCTTCTCTTTTTTCCCTGCGTTCTGCTTTCAGGCGGTTTTTACCCGGAAGAAGTTGATTGTCCATGCAATCAGGCTAAGCAGCAGTAAAACATAGATGGCTTTTGCCCATATTGTATAGTACCACGGCGGAAGAATCCGGATATTCAGAATATGAGGACGGTTGGATGGTTGCCCGTCCTTTCCCAGCTTGCTGATGATAAGCTGATAATTTCCATAACTCAGATTACTGTATGTAATACGGTTGATATTGGATTTCAGGAAGTTCCATTCTTTGTCCATTCCTTCCAGACGATAAACGAACTTGTTTTTCTCGTCCAGCGAATAAGGAAGGTCGGATAACTCGAATGACAGGTTATTCTGATCATATTTTAATTCGATTGAGTTGGTATATCGGATATTGGGCACGTCATCTCTGGTGCGTGGTGATACCAGTTGATTGTTAATGTATAAGGCAGTCAACAGGATCGGGCGTTCCGGTTGGTGTATGGTTTGTATATCGGGGTGTGAGATACCGAAGCCGTCAGCTCCTCCCAGATAAATGCAATTCTCTTTCGGATCGAATAGCAGGCTTGTGAAGCGCTTGTCTGTCATATTCTGCAGCCGGGCATCCATTGTTTTCCGGTCGATTATCCAAAGTCCGTTGGTAGTGGACACCCAGATGTGATTCTTTACGGAAGTCATGGACAAAATCTCGTTGTTGCTGAAACTTCCGAAAGAGATACTTTGCTGGCTCTCGTCTTTGGGATTGATACGCATGACACCGCCATGAAACCCTACCCAGAGCATACCGTCCTCATCACATAACAGGTAGTTGGGGCTTTTCTCTCCGGTTAATTCGTCTGCAAATAATTTTGTCACTTCCCGTGTGCGGGGATTAATTTTGTCTATCCCTTTATTATTGTAGAGCAACACCCATACATTGCCTTCATTATCGGGAATAATCTGGTTGATAAACATGCCGGACAGTCCGTTGTGGACGGAGTAATTCTGTTCGGCTACATATTGTCCGGAGGCAGACTGCATCAGCCTGTGCTTGTCTACTACAAAGATTCCTCCCAGACAGGTTGAAATCCACAGATGTCCGGCATTGTCTTCGAACATATAATAAGTCCAGTTGGTGTTATATGTTCCTGTATTGTCTACAATGTTGTAGTGTATGAATTGGCGGGTTGCATAATCGTAGCGGTTGATGCTTCCGTCGGTAGCAATCCATAGCTGCTGTTCCTTATCTTCGTAAATATGCCGGATACGGTTGTGTGATAACGGATAAGTCTTGTCACCCATTCTGTACCAGATAGCGTTATGCTTGTCTCCGGCAGGATCGGTGAAGCGGATTAATCCGTTGGTACCTCCAAACCCAGTAGAAACCTTTTGAGTCGCGGAATAGGGAGTAGAATTGGTTTCCGTCTCCCGTACCGTAATCTGTGAGATTGGAATAAACTGCAGCGCACTATTATAGCGTGAGAGGGAGATGCCATAGTCAGTACCCAGCCAGATGTTATGTTCCTGATCGGCAAAGATATTCCAGATGATGTTATTCGTCAACGACTGGATATTGCGGGAATCGTGAATGATGTGCTGTAGAGGAGTGACATCATTGTGATAGACGTACAGGCCGTTGTCCGTACCTGCCAGCAGATATCCATTTCCATCCAGAGCCAGTGATTTGATCGAGTTGTTATGGAAGGCTTCTGTCTGCTTCATCTGTCCGGTTGATGGAAAATACTGGAAAAAGGTAACCTTCCGTACCGATCCAAATACATTGGCGGCCCGTATCTTCCAGCAAGGAATTGACGAACAGGTTGCTTTGACTGCTATTGACGGGAAGGGGAATCTTTTCGAATTTCCCGTTTGAGGCAATATAGCGGCACAGCCCGTTGTAGGTTCCCACATAAATCTGATTGTCTCCGGTGCGGATAATGGAGTAGATGGTATTATGGGGTAATCCGTTGCGCTTTGTGCCGAGAGGACTTAGCTTCCGGTTTTGCAGCTGATAGGTGTATAAGCCATTTAATGCGCCTATCCACAGGGGGTATCTCCTTGAAGTGCCATTGTGCGTACATCTGTCGGAAAGTCAGTTTCCGGTTGCTCGTAGCGGTCAGTCCGGTAATTGTAGATTAGGATTCCGTTGTCCGTACCCATATATAAATAGGTGTTGTCTATAATGACACCGCAGTAGATACGGGTGTTATTGATTTCTCCGTAAGTGAAATGCTGCTGTGTGGAATAACCGTCATAGCTGAATAATCCCTTGTTGGAACCTATCCATATCAATCCTTCACTGTCTTGAAGGAAACAGCTGACAACCGATGCCTCAGCACCGAGATAAATATTGTCGAATTGCTGATAATTTACTTTTTTGTCCATAAGCGCTGTTGCTTAGGATGCAAGATGCATAAAGAAAAAGAAAAAAAGAATGGCTATGATTCGTTGATACATGATATCAGGTTTGCAAGGCATTAAATCTTTAATTGTTGTGTTAATATTAGCACTCTTGATTGCAAATGTAGGAAAAATGTCGGTTACACTTGTAAATCTCCCCCGTCTTTTTGTTCCTTTGCTCTATATTTATAAAACAGAATAGTTCGGAATGAAAAAGCTAATTTATCTGCTTTTGTTACCATTGGCTCTGGCAGTGGCAGCCTGTGGCGGTAAGAACGGAAGTTCAAATAAAGAATCGGTATTGGCAAGGCAAGACAGTGTAGATGCTCACGGGTTGCAGCGTATGCAAAGTTCAAAAGCTGAAACTGATATTAAGTTTAAGGGAAGAGACTATCATTCGCTGGTTTCGCGTACTCCTGACGAAAGTCTGCCTCACGTCTCCAATGAGATGGGGGATACGTATGTAGACAATAAAATAGTGTTGCGCATCACCCGGGGAAGTGAAAACGTACTCAACAAGACATTTACGAAGAACGACTTTTCATCGGTAGTCGACGCGAAATTCCTTTCAAAATCCATACTTGAAGGAATCGTATATGACAAGACTACATCGGAGGGAATTGTCTACGCCGCCAGTGTGTGCTATCCGCAGACCGATTTGTATGTTCCGCTTTCCATCACTGTAACGGCCGATGGAAAAATGAGCATAAAGAAAGTAGATATGTTGGAAGACGATTATACGGAAGAAACACCTGAATAGACTTGTGAATGGGGATATAAGACGTTTCTGACAGAAGAATTGCACAAATGTGAAAGCATTTGAGACAAACGAAAGGCAGCCGTAAGGGTTGCCTTTCGTATTTTTGCACCGTCGATAAACTTAATACCGGCTAGAATGAAAAAAATACATTTTGGTTATTTATATGATGGCGGCAGGATGCACGATGCTGACTGCTCAGACTAAAAATACGCAAACACTGATGCCACTCACCGAACGGGTAAACGTACAGGCTGACTCTGCACGTATCAACCAGATTATTGACGGTTGCTGGGTAGCTGTCGGGACGAATAAACCTCATGCCATTCAGCGTGATTTTACCAACCTTGTTTGATGGCAAGCCCTCCTATCGCTTTGAACTCAAAAACCGAAGACAATACACTGGAAGGTTATGCGAAAGGAGAAACGAAAGGACGTGCCGAGTTTTCATATTGCTATGCAACTTCTGACGATTTCAGGGGATTACCTGCCGACGTTTATCAGAAAGCACAGATCACAAAGACAGTTTATCATTACGGGAAGGGAGCTTGTCCGCAAGGAAGTTCCCGCGACTATGAGTTTTCGGTTTATATTCCTTCTTCTTTAGACAGCAATGTCTCCACCATCTTTGCCCAATGGCACGGAATGCCTGACCGGACGCTGGTCCAGACTCCTCAGGGCGAGGTGAAGAAACTGACTGTTGACGAATTTGTAGAACTGGAAAAAACGACCTTCTTCGAAAAAAAAAAGAATGTCGGACACGAAAAAGTGGCCAGACTGGATAAACAAGGCAATCCGATGAAAGATAAAAATGGAAAACCTGTATATAAGGCAGGAAAACCCAACGGATGGTTGGTTGAACAGGGGAGGATACCCGCCATTGGCATTCGGATTTTCCGGAGGACTGTTTTATATCAAAGCAAACTCCGACCGTAAATGGCTGACAGACAAAGATGACCGTTGCAATGCAAACCCGGGAAAGACGCCCGTTATGAAACCGCTGACTTCTGAATACAAGGCATCCACCATTGCCTACAAATTACCTTTTGCCGATTTCCCCGAAAGACTGCTGGATTACTTTCCGTGTCCATATCGACTGGACGGTCTATGGCAAGGAAGCGGAAACGATTGTGAAACCGGGCATGCTGGATGTACGGATGGATTATCAGGAGCAAGGTAAGAAAGTGAGCAAACACATTGTCGATAATGAGAAGATTCTGATTGGACGTAACGACGAAGACGGGTATTACTTTAAGTTCGGAATTTACCGCGTAGGTGATAGTACCGTTCCCGTTTGCTACAATCTCGCAGGATATTCGGAAAGATAAATAGGTAAATAGTTAAGGTTAAAAGTTAAGGTGAAGAGAGCGATCCGGATGTTCCTGAGTGGGCATCCGGATCTTTTTTATGGGGTAAATTCAAGACTGAAAGTTAAAGAACACAAAAAAAAGAATGTGATCTCTGGTTATTCCCAAATCTTTTTCCTAAATCTGTATCGTTATTTGCAGTATAAAACTTATTAGATATAGTATTAACTAAAAAGAATAACGATTATGAAGAAAAATTTTATCTTTACTTGTGATGGCTATTGTAGCTATACAGTTCTCATTTGCCGGCGATGTGATTACAAAGGATATGAATCAGCTACCGCTTCCGGCACGCAACTTTATCAACCGTCATTTTACCAAACCTCAGGTAGCTCATATCAAGATTGATAAAGATCTGTTGGAGTCTGCCAAGTATGAAGTGTTATTGACGGACGGTACGGAAATAGATTTTGATAGTAAAGGTAACTGGGAGGAAGTAAGTGCTAGTAAAGGGCATGCAGTTCCGGTAAGTGTTGTTCCTTCGTTTGCTGTCAGTTATCTGAAAGAGCATAACTTCACAGAGCCTGTGACAAAAGTGGAGCGTGACCGGAAAGGATATGAAGTGGAATTAAGTACCGGCGTTTCTTTCAAGTTCGACAAGAAAGGAAAATTCCTGAAAGCGGATGATTGATGATTAAATGAAAATATGATATAACCTAAATCCTAAGAATTAATTATGTTGAAGTTTAAGCTTTTTGGCGCATGGGCAGTCGTTTTAATGCTGACTGCCTTCTCTTTCAGCGCATGTGATGACAATGATGATGAAACGTATAATCCGCCTGCCAATATCACAGAGGCATTGAAGCAACTATATCCGAATGCCCAGAATGTGGAGTGGGAGATGAAAGGAGATTATTATGTAGCTGACTGCTGGGTGACTGGTGACGAACTGGATGTCTGGTTCGACGCGAATGCCAACTGGGTGATGACGGAAAACGAATTGGATAGTATCGATCAGTTATTACCTGCCGTTTATACCGGTTTCCGTAATTCCAACTACAGTTCATGGGTAGTGACCGATGTGTTTGTATTGACGTATCCGCAACATCCTACTGAGTCCGTGATTCAGGTGAAACAGGGAAATCTGAGATTTGCACTGTACTTTTCGCAGGAAGGAGGCTTGTTGCATGAAAGGGATATCACCAATGGCGATGATACGAATTGGCCGGTTATGGAGTAGAATTAGTTATGTACAGAGGAATGTTTGTCCACATTTCCTCTGTAGTCATTATATTACATCTGCTGATAATCTTTAGCCAGTCCTCCTTCGCTGGTTTCCTTATACAGGGAGGGAAGGTCATGACCGGTTTGTTTCATCACTTGTACAACCTTATCGAAAGAAACGCGGTGCATACCGTCTGTAAAGGCTGAATAAAGATTAGCATCCAGCGCACGGGCGGCAGCATAAGCGTTTCGCTCGATACAAGGGATTTGAACGAGACCGCATACGGGGTCACAAGTCATCCCCAGGTGGTGTTCCAGCCCCATTTCCGCCGCATATTCAATCTGTGCCGGACTTCCTCCGAATAATTGATTGGCTGCTGCTGATGCCATCGCGCAGGCAACGCCGACTTCTCCCTGACATCCTACTTCCGCACCGGAGATGGACGCATTGAACTTGACAATGTTTCCAATTAGCCCCGCCGTAGCCAAGGCGCGAAGAATACGCATGTCACTGAAGTCACGGCTTTTTTGTAAATGATAAAGTACTGCCGGCATCACACCGCAGGAACCGCAGGTAGGGGCAGTTACAATCTTTCCACCGGAAGCGTTTTCTTCGCTGACTGCCAGTGCATAAGAGAAAACAAGTCCTCTGGATTGCAGAGATTGTTTGTATCCGGTAGCACGTATATAATAGGTGGAAGCTTTTCTACGTAAGTTCAGCGGTCGGGCAATACACCTTCGGCTTCCAGACCTCGGTGGATAGCGTCTTTCATTGTGTCCCATACTTCTGCCAGATAGTCCCATATATCTTCGCTCTCACATTCCTTGACATACTCCCAATAACTTTTTCCGGTACGTTCACACCATTGCAGGATTTCGGTCATGTTGTTCATGCCGTATACTTCCGGGCTTTCGATTGTCGGGTTATCATTATTCTCTGCCAAAGCTCCGCCACCGATACTGTAAACCGTCCAGTTTTCCAATATCTTGTTGTTTGCATCCAGAGCGGCAAACGTCATTCCGTTCGGATGGAAGGGAAGGAAAACTTTGGGTTGCCATACAATTTCTACCGGAGCGGCAGGTTGTAAAGTATCTATGATAGCCACATCCGTCATGTGGCCTTTGCCTGTAGCTGCCAAACTTCCATAAAGGGTTACTTTGAAAGAAGCGGCATCCGGATGACGTTCAACAAACATTTCTGCAGCTTTACGAGGGCCCATTGTATGACTGCTGGAAGGACCTGTGCCGATTCTGTATAATTCTTTTATTGATTTCATGGATGGGTGCGCTTTAGTTAATACCATTTCTTTTTTTTCTGAAGTCCAAATATACAATAATACCGATAACCGCCATTATAATCCAGGCAAATAAATATCCGTACCGCCAGTCCAGTTCGGGCATCCATTTGTAATTCATTCCCCACACACCGACAAGAAACGTTAGCGGGATGAAAAATGGTGGATACGATGGTCAGACGTTTCATGATGTCGTTCATGCGTAAGTCATTGTTGGATATATATAGATCGACTAATGAAGAAAGCGTTTCACGGCAGATTTCAATCGTTTGTAATACAAATTGTAAAATGGTCGTTCACGTCATTGAAGAACGCACGGTTTACTTTATGGATAAGGAGATTCTCTGCCCGCAAAACAATTTTACATATTGCTCTTTAAGCGGAAGGATGGCCTTTTTCATCAGCATATATTGGCGGCGGAGTGCCTGGATTTGAATGCCGATGTCATTCTCCATTGGTAATCATCAGCAGTTCTTCTTCCAGATCTTCGAGTGCATCGTCGATGGAAGATATGGTTGAAATGTAGTTCGCCATGATGCTGTTCAGCAGCACACTGAACAAATAGTCTGTTTGGCGGCTGCGTATTTTCAGAACGTCATTTCTCAAGGCAGTTGACATCATCAAAGAAATCAGTTTCTTTTTTCGAGGAAAGTCAGTACATAATTATTTCCATGATAAGGCAGACTTGCTGTTGGAGCAGTTCATCCAGTTCATTTCCTTCTTTATGTCTTCGTTGGGATAGAATATCTTTAAGATCAGGACAATATATTTATCATGTTCTTCTATCTTGGTCGGATGGTCCGCATTCAATATATCTTGTAAGACAAGGAAGTCTATTTCGAAATGACTGCAAATTTCCCGGATAGTTTCTGTGTTTTTCATTCCGTGTATCTGTAGCCAGTTGATTTGATCGTTGTTCAGCGTACCTTTGATGGCTTTGAAAAGTAGCACTAGAACTTTCCTGCATCTCGGTAGCATTGTAAGTACAAAGATGTAAATGGGTAGGAGTAAGACTTTCTCCTGTATAAATAAAGCTTTTCGTTTAACAGATTATTTTTCATGCTTTATTCTCGTTTTAGAAAACCACTGTAACAAAGGTAGTGGTTTTCTAAATGAGAACAAGTTCTTTGAACGTTTTGTTTACGTGTTAGTCAAAATCGACTACTGTGATTCCGGCACCGCCAAACTGTACATGTTCGTCGGCATAGTGGCTGACTCCCGGTACGGTGGCCAGGTATTGGCGAATGAGCGTACGGAGGATTCCTGTACCTGTTCCGTGAAGAATGCGCACGCGGTCCATGCCGACCAATATGGCATCGTCAATAAAATAAGTGACTGCTTGCAACGCTTCGTCTCCGCGCATCCCACGCACATCGATATCTTGTTTGAAACTAGAGTTTCTTTTCGTACATCTGATCATGTGTCTGGCTGCTGACAAATGTACTCTTGGCAATCCCTTCCGTCTTGGGCGTATGATTGGCACGTTCCAGACGGTCTATTTTTACGGTCGTTTTTATGCTTCCAAAAGCAACAGTCGCATTTTTACCACTGATTTCCATCACTTGGTGACGCTTGTCTGTCCTTTGATTTTTACATTTTCTCCTACTGCAATCGGCACTATTTTAGGGGCACTTGATGGAGAAGAGACTGCAGGTTTTCGGTTCACTCTTCTTGTTTTTTCTTCCGCTCTTGCTTTTTTCCTTTAGTTTCTCCATTTTTTTTTGCAATCTTCTCTTCATGCTCTTTAGATGCCAATGCATCCAGAGAAGTACGGAAGTCTGTCAGTTCCTGACGTGCCTGGCGCGTCTTTTCCTTTTCGGCTTGCGCTTCCTTTATTGTACGAATCGTATTTTCAATGCGGGCATTGATTCCTGAAGCATGCGTTCCGCTTCTTCTTTTGCTTGCCGGATAATCTCTTTCCGGGATTTTTTTGCAATTCTTCTATCTCTGTCTGGTAACGGGTAATGGTTTCTTCCATGTGCTTTTCCCGTTGACGGATAGTTTGACGTTTTTCCTTCCCAGTAACGCTTGTCGCGCACAATGTCCTGAAGGTATTTGTCTGCATTGATATATTCGCTTCCTACGATTTCCGAAGCATCTGCGATGACATCTTCCGGTAGTCCGATTTTTCGTGCAATTTCTACGGCGAACGAACTTCCCGGATTTCCGATTTGTAATTGGAAAAGTGCTTGCATGAGATGACGGTCGTAAAAAGCATGGCTCCGTTCACTACTCCTTCATGATCTTCAGCAAAATGTTTCAGATTCTGGTAGTGGGTAGTGATGACTCCGAATGTTCCTTTCTGGTTGAAACGTTTAAGTACGGCTTCGGCAATAGCACCTCCGATTTGTGGCTCTGTACCTCCACCGAACTCGTCAATCAGGATGAGGCTCCGTTCGTTGCAGGCTCTTCATCATGATTTTCATGTTGGTCAAGTGAGAAGAGTAGGTACTCAAGTCATCTTCAATAGATTGCTCATCACCAATATCGATAAAGATGCTGCTGAATATACCGGCATGACTACGTTCGTGCAAGGGAATCAGCATACCGCATTGTAGCATATATTGCAGCAAACCAACTGTTTTCAAACAGACGGACTTACCTCCGGCATTCGGTCCGGATATAATAAGGATACGTTGTTTTTGATCGAGCTCTATATCCAGTGGTACGACTTTCTTTCCATGTTTGGCTAATGAAAGTTGTAATAAAGGATGCACGGCCATCATCCAATCCAGTAGTTGTTCATTCTCTACGGCGGGTTTCAGACTATTGGTCTGTATGGCGAAGTAACTTTTCGCACGGATAAAATCTATCTCTGCCAGAAATTCGTATGATTGAAGAATTTCCGGAATAGATGGACGAAGGATATTCGAGAACTCGGTAAGGATACGAATGATCTCACGTCGTTCTTCCCCCTCCAGTTCACGGATGCGGTTGTTGGCTTCTACCACTTCGGCCGGTTCTATAAATACAGTTTTTCCACTGGCGGATTCATCGTGTACGATACCTTTGATTTTTCGCTTGAGTCCGGGGGCAACTGGAATCACCAGACGTCCGTCACGCATGGTGGGAGCTACATCTTTGTCCACGTATCCTTCGGACTGCGCGCTACGCAAGATGCTGTTTAATGAACGGGAAATATTTCCCATCGTACTGGCAAGTTCGCGACGTATGCGGGCTAATTCGGTAGAGGCATTATCCTTGATTTTTCCATATTTGTTAAGGATGCCATCTATTTTCCCTATCAGTTGCGGGAACACGGCAATATCTCCTGCCAGTCGTTTCAGGCTAGGGTAGGGGGGTATTGTTTTCTTCTTCATCTTCATTCCGATGCAGAAAGCGTACAATGTCACGGATGGTTTCTAATGAACGGCGTAGGTCAAATAATTCTTGTTCGTCCAAATACATTCCTTCTATTCGCACACGTTTTAGCGAAGGACGGACATCAAAGAAAAATTGATCGGGAAATCCGTCCTCTTCCTGGATGATGCGGACAAACTCTGTTACTTGGTTTAATTTCTCCTCAACCTCTTCATGTTGCTCGGAAAAGTTCATGTCTGTAACTCTTTCTTCACCTAAAGTACTGAGGCACTTATCTTTTTAGTAACTGTCTTATCTGGTCGAATCCTATCTTTTTGCTCAAAGTTTTGAGGGTATATCATATTTCTGTTCTTACTAATGAACTGCAAAAATACGATTAATTCGCGAAAAAAATATCAGAGGAATGTTTGCAGATTTAAAAATGATTCGTACCTTTGCACCGCTTTCAACGGAAAGCACTTCTGATAAAGGAGTTTTGGAGAGGTGGCAGAGTGGTCGATTGCGGCGGTCTTGAAAACCGTTGTACTGCGAGGTACCCGGGGTTCGAATCCCTGTCTCTCCGCTTCATTAATAGATAAATCCCTGTAAAGTACTACTTTACGGGGATTTTTTATTTTGTGTATGTGAATAAGATAAGCATAAAAAGGGGCGGTTTCTGTTGAAATAGAAAATAACACTATTTGAACTGTTTATTTTAGAATAAACACTCTTTTTTCAGATTGAATTTATCGGTTTAAAGAATATTATTCCAAAATGCTTATTATCAGTTAAATATCTGTTTTGATCTACTGTCGGATTTCAGTTTTTATATCTACCTTTGTTCTGATTGTACGAGATTTGATAGTTATAATATTAATGAATAGAATGATGAAAAAACAGACCCAAGCGATTCATACGCAGTTCCAAAGAAGAGATGCTTACAATTCTCTCAGTATGCCGGTTTACCATACAGCGGCTTATGAATTTGACAATGCTGATGACATGGCTGATGCTTTTTGCGGGCGGACAGATGCTCCGGATTACTCCAGAGTGATGAATCCCACAGTGACTTTTTTTGAGAATAAGGTGAAGGAACTTACGGGGGGCAGCAGAAGTCATAGCCCTCAATTCCGGTATGGCGGCTATTAGTAATACATTATTTTCAATTGCAGCTGCAGGAAAGAATATAATTACATCGCGTCATTTGTTTGGTAATACTTATTCGTTTATTGCTGGTACATTGTCCCGCTTCGGGGTGGAACCTAGATTGTGTGATTTGACAGACATTTGAGCAGTAGAGAAAGTAGTAGACAGTAATACCTGCTGCATGTATGTTGAGATTATCACCAATCCGCAGATGGAAGTGGCGGATTTACAGGCGCTCTCACGGATAGTTCATGAAAGGGGAATTCCTCTCATCGTTGATACTACGCTTATTCCTTTCACAGAATTCGATTCACATAGCTTAGGCGTAGATATTGAAGTGGTTTCCAGTACCAAATATTTATCAGGGGGAGCCACTTCCATTGGTGGTTTAGTAATTGATTATGGTACATGTCCGGGATTCGGTAAACGTATGCGTACAGAGATGTTACTCAATCTGGGAGCCTTATATGACTCCTCATGTGGCCTATATGCATACTATCGGATTGGAAACATTGGACGCGCGATATCGGATACAGTCTGCCAATGCCGCTATGTTGGCTGGTAAAGCTTCGCATATTATCTGCTGTCAAACGTGTGAATTATGTGGGGCTGAAGGATAATTCATACTACGCTTTGGCACAAAGACAGTTTGGTCCGACTGCCGGTGCTATGATTACGATAGACCTGGAAAGTAAAGAGGCATGCTTTTGCTTTCATCAACCGACTGAAATTGATACGTCGCGCTACTAACTTGTTTGACAATAAGACGCTTGCTATTCATCCTGCAAGTACTATTTTTGGACCGTTTACTGATAAACAGCGACAGGACATGGATGTGTTGGATACGACTATCCGTTTCTCAATTGGTTTGGAGGATGTGGATGATCTGTTTGACGATGTCAGACAGGCTTTGAATAATAAAAAGGATTAGAAGCAAAAATCTGAAAGTCATACACGCAACTGTAAATATACCGCAAATATGGTATATAAAATGCCATTCATACGGGATTTATCAGCTTGTATATATCTAATACCTTTGCCCCATCATTTTAACAGTAAACAATAATGGGTAAAAGGATTCATTTATTATTGCTTGCTCTTGCAATAGGAGTGATACAAGGGGCAGCACAGGTGACAACAGTGCGGGGCATCGTCACCACAGAAGAAGATGGGGAGCCGGTTATCGGTGCCTCAGTTATAGTGAAAGGAACTTCATTGGGTACCGTAACTGATGTCAACGGGAGATTTGAACTGAGTGGACTTCCCGCCATCAATAGCCACCCGGCTGCTAATCTCTTACATTAGTCTGATGGCAAAAGAGGTGGCTATTGCACCACAGGTATCGGTAACACTGAAGAGTGATACGCATCTGCTGGATGAGGTAGTAGTAACGGCTTTGGGTATTTCACGCGAGAAAAAGGCATTGGGCTATACGGCACAGGAAGTAAAACAGAATGCTTTGGTGCAAGGGAAAGATAATAATCTGTTAAATTCGTTGAGTGGTAAGATAGCTGGTGTGCGTATTACCAATACACAAGGAGATGTTGGTTCCAGTCGCATCGTTATTCGTGGTGAAACTTCTATTGCAGGTGAGAATCAACCGCTTTTTATTGTGGATGGAATCCCAGTGGATAATTCGCAGCTTAATGCACGTTCCAGCGGACGCGATTTTAAAAATGCAATAGCAGACCTGAATCCGGAAGACATAAAAACACTTACTGTATTGAAAGGTCCGAATGCCGCTGCCCTTTATGGTGCGCGTGCTGCTCACGGTGCTATTGTCATCACGACTAAGGGAGGAGACAAAAGGCAGAAAGGGATAGGGATTACATTACATTCTCCCACGCAAGTCTCTTTTGTTGCTACCTTGCCGGAGTTTCAAAATCTTTTTGGACAAGGGGCAGGGGGACGGTTCAGTTATGTAGATGGCAAGGGTGCAGGTGTGAATGACGGGGTAGACGAAAGTTTAAAAATTACGTCTTGATATTGGTTTGTTGATTCCTCAGTTCGATAGCCCATTGGACGCTGACGGTAATCGTGTGGCTACCCCTGGGTATCCCATCCCAACAATGTACGCGATTATTTTCGCATGGGTATTTCTACAAACAGCGGTATTTCTGTTGCCCGTGGAGACGACAAATACCAGTTCCGTGTAGGATATAACTACGAAAAACAAGTCAGTATCGTTCCTGATGCTGGAACTAATAAGACGAATATCAGCCTAAATACGGATTACCATCTGGCAAAATGGATTGTGGTGGGAGCTACGGCCAAATTACATCGTTTATACATACAGCTCCCAGTTTACCGGGGTCAGCTACCCCCTCGGGCAGTAACGTACGTTCTAACAGTCCTATGCTTCAGTTCTTGTGGTTCGGACGTCAAGTGGATACGAACTCATTGAAGGCGGACTATACTCGCAACTGGAATTCAAGCTATTACCACAATCCATTTTGGAGTGCTTCTTATAATACACAGAGTCAGGAACGTCATCGTCTGATAGGTGATCTGCATGCCGAATTCCGTCTGACAGATGGGCTGAATGTGCGTTTCCGTACTAGTACCGACTGGTATAATGACCGGAGGAAATCCAAAGTAAAATGGGGGAGTGCAGGTGCCGGTTCGCCTTACGGCAGTTATGCTGAAGATGCCTATACGGTGGTGAAAGAGAATAACACAGAAGTATTGGCGACTTATATCAAACAGTTGAATAAAAATTGGGGAATTGACGCTCTTCTGGGTTTTAATGTACGTAACAAACAATATGAGAATAATTACATCAGGCTGCTCCCCGTTTGGCGGTTGCTGATCTTTATACATTGACTAACTCGCGTGATCCGCTCATTTCGTCCAATGATTTCTACCGTTTACGGCAATATGGCCTTTACGGTTCCATACAACTGGATTACCGTCGTTGGGCTTTCTTGAATATAACAGGACGGAACGATTGGTCGTCTACACTACCTGTGGACAACAATTCTTATTTCTATCCTTCGGTGACGGCTAGTGTGTTGCTTTCTGAAGCCTTTCGGATGGAGAAGTAAAAGCTGTTAACTACCTAAAAAATACGTGGAGGATGGTCTCAAGTGGGAGCAGATGCCAATCCTTATCAATTGGCAACGGTCTTTACTTCAGAAACAAGCTTTCAATGGGAATCCACTTCAAAGTTCTTCTACCATTGGTATGAATCCGAATCTAAAACCGGAGAAGACGTCATCTATAGAAGCCTGGTTTCGAGGCGGCTTTTTGGGACAATCGCCTATACTTGGATTTCACTTACTACTATAAGACCGATAGTCGTAATCAAATATTGAAACTAGCTACTACTGCTGCCAGTGGGTACACGTCGCAGGTGCGTAATGCCGGACATATCCGTAATCGTGGCTATGAAATACAATTGGGCGCTGTTCCTATACAAACATCGAAAGGGTTTCGTTGGAATCTGGATTTGAATTATGGTGCCAACAGCAGCAAGGTTGTCAAATTGGATGATGAAGGTTTGATTACGAGTTACCAGCTCTACTCGTCTGGTATTCAGATACTGGCTTCAGTGGGCGAAGCATTATGGAACCCTGTTCGGCACTTCATACGTGCGTGATGCTAATGGAAACGTTGTGGTGGATGCTAACGGTCTGCCTAAGATTTCGACCACTAATAAAACGTTGGGGAAGTTTACGCCCGACTGGACAGGCGGTATCAGTAACACTTTCAGTTATCGTTCGTTAAGTCTTTCTTTTCTGATAGATGCAAGTGTAGGTGGTTCTATTTTTTTCCAACACTAATAAAACTGGAAAATATACCGGTGTATTAGCTAACACATTATCAGGCCGGGGATGCCGAGCACGGTGGCTTGTGGTATTATACTGACGCCATGGGTAACAATGTACGATTATCAGAATCTCCTTCTTATTCCGTATCCTCTGATGGACTTTACTATGCCCAGGTCAATGGACAATCCACCCGTGTGTATCAGGATGGCATTATGGTAGAAGGAGTGACGGAAAGTGGTTCTAAGAACGAAGAGGTTGTATCTGCCGAGAAATACTACCATCGTATTTACAGTATTGCTGAAGCTAATGTATATGATGCTTCTTACGTGAAACTGCGAGAAGTCGCTTTTGAGTTACCGTCTACCTCGCTTGTGGACGCAGAAACTGCATTTGCAAGAAAGCTTCCGTTACACTGACGGGACGTAACTTGTGGACTATTTATAAGAGCGTCCCTAATATAGATCCGGAATCGGCTTTGACTACTGGAAACGCACAAGGAGTAGAAGCCTATTCATTGCCTACAACACGTTCCTTTGGTGTGAACCTTTCCGTGAAATTCTAAATGTGAACTTTTAAATAATAGGATAAGATGTAAAAAAAGAAGAATATATATTTTTTTATATATAATATGGGTACAAGTGGTTGCCATTTCTCTATCATCGTGTGATGATGAATTGACTGATATCAACCGCAACCCCAATGCCACTGAAAATCCACAGCCGGCTTATTTACTTGCCGCTGCACAGTATCATGCCGCCAATCTTTATTGGGGAAGTAGTACGAACTATAATTCTACTCTGTTGTGGGTGCAACATTGGGCTAAAATACAATATACAGAGCCAGATTGCTATAATGTGGATAATGGCAGCTTTACCACTACGTGGGACACCGGCTATGCAACGCTAATAACTGACTTGAATGCTATTATCAGTTCGGAACTCGGAAATGATAATTATCGAGGGATAGCTACAGTGTGGCGTTCGTGGGTTTACCTGTTGCTGACCAATCTGTATGGAAATATACCATACAGTGAATATGCACAAAGTGTAACACCCGCTTATGATTCACAAGAGACTGTTTTGCGCGGGCTTTTGGAGGAGTTGATCGCTGCTGACCAGTTGCTTTCTACCACAGGAGGAACGGTAGAAGGGGATTTGATTTACGGAAATGATATTACCCGCTGGAAACAATTACTTCCACTCCCTACGGCTACGTATCGCCCTTGAATTAGCTGACCGGGATGAGGATACAGCGCGTCGGGTTATTGCTTCCCTTTGGGATAATCGTAACAGTGTAATAGATAGCAATGATGCTATAGCCCGTTTTGTTTTTACTTCTTCACCACAATGGAATCCATGGGCATCTGCTTTCAATTCACGTGATGATCAGCGGGTATCAAAAACGTTGATTGATAAACTGAATGAATGGAATGATCCGAGAATTGGAATTTTAGCCCAGCTACCTCAAGACGAAGGTGTGAAAAACTATGTAGGAGCCTGCCAATTCCTTATCTGCTGATGCCGCTAATAATCAGGGATTTAATAAAGTTTCCCGTCCCGGTACTTATTTTTTGAAAGATAGCTCTCCGGCTGTATTTTATACGTATGCCGAGGTCTTGTTTATCTTTGCAGAATCCGCTGCACGCGGCTGGATAACGGCTGATGCGGAAACGCTCTACCGCGAAGCTATTACTGCTTCATTGAATCAGTTTGGCATTATAGACAATCGTATAATCGATTCTTATTTACAGCAGGAGGCGATTCGGTTCGACGCCGCACATTGGTATGAATCTATCGGCTGGCAGAAGTGGATCGCTTATTATGGACAGGGACCCGATGCTTTCACTGACTGGCGCAGGCTCGGTTATCCCCAGCATCCCTGGTCCCGATTCCGTTTTGGGTTCGGAGAGTTACCTCGTCGCTTTTTTATCCCGTAACGGAACAATCACTGAATGGTAAGCAGTATCAGATTGCCATATCCCATCAGGGAGCAGATGAGATTACTACCCGTTTGTGGTTTGATGTAGCTAATAAAGAACGATGATACCTCCGTGTCTCCGGGCTGCAATATGCGTTTGAAAAATATCCGTTGAATTTAAAAAACAGAATAACAATGAACACTGACATTACATTTATCATAGCAGATAATCAGGATATAACCAGAATGGGAATGCATGGATATATTTCCGCTATATTCAGTGGATGTCGCATGATAGATGTGACAGACAAGAAAGAGCTCATGCTTGCATTGGTAGAATGTAATGACAGTGTCGTTATACTTGACTATACATTGTTTGACATCAATGGTATAGAGGAGTTTCTTATTATAGAAAAACGTTTTCCGAGAGTTCGTTGGATATTGTTTTCCAATGAATTGAGCGAAGACTTTATTCGTAGGATGAGTATAGAAAGGAATATTGGTATGATTTTGAAAGAGAACTCCGGTGAGGAAATTCATTCTGCATTGATGTGTACAGCACACGGGGGAGCGATTTCTTTGTCATCAGATAACCAATTTATTGATAATCGGTTCCGACAAACCGGAAATTCATTCTGTTTTGACTGTTACAGAGATTGACATTCTTAAATTGATAGCACATGGGAAATCTATGAAAGAAATAGCATTGAAAGAACCTCAAGCATTCATACTATTATCACCCACAAAAAAGAATATTTTCCGGAAGTTGGGTGTGAATAATGTATATGAAGCAACTAAGTATACTTTACGCGCCGGGCTGATTGAAATGGTAGAATATTATATATGATATTCAGAAGAGTGTTAGGATAAGAGTTAAGAAGAATTTGTAGGCAGGAAAATTCTCTGTATCTTTGCCCGCATGGCAAAAAAAAAGGTGAGTTACATATAAGAAATAAGCACAATGGTCAGTATGATTTTCCATTGTTGATGGAAAATTATCCTCCATTAAAGAGATTCGTATCGCTCAATCCCCTCGGAATACAAACTATAAACTTTTTAATCCGCAAGCGGTGAAGGCTTTGAACAAAGCATTATTGGTAACTTATTATGGCATCCGGTATTGGGACATACCGAAGCAATATTTGTGTCCGCCTATTCCCGGAAGGGCGGATTACATTCATTATATTGCCGATCTTATCCAGCCGAACGGAACAACACCGGATTTACCGGCAGGAGATGCTAATGGACAGAAGTCTAAATGTAGATGTCTGGATATTGGGGTAGGTGCAAATTGCATTTATCCGATCATAGGACACACTGAATATGGATGGACCTTCGTTGGTACTGATATTGATCCGGTTTCGATAGAAAATGCACGAAAGATAGTTACTTGTAATCCGGTGCTGGCTCATAAAATAGAGTTACGGCTTCAGAAAGATAGTAAGAAGATTTTCGATGGAATTATTATGCCTGATGAGTATTTTGATGTGACAATATGCAATCCTCCGTTTCATAGTTCGCGTGAAGAGGCGGAAGACGGAACGTTACGCAAATTAAGCAGTCTGAAAGGTACGAAGATAAATAAAGTGCAGCTAAAATTTCGGGGAAGTGCGAATGAACTTTGGTGCGAGGGCGGAGAAGTTCGTTTCTTATTGAATATGATTTCCGAGAGCCAAAAATATCAGAAGAACTGCGGATGGTTTACGAGTTTGGTTTCTAAAGAAAAAAATCTGGAAAAGTTATATACCAAATTAAAATCGGTGAATGTGTCCGAATATAAAGTTATTCGAATGCAGCAGGGAACTAAAAGTAGCAGGATATTAGCTTGGCGATTTGCTACCAACTCATAACAATGAGTGAATATCGAACTGTTATTTGTTTAACCTATTAATTAAATAGAATATTATGGAAACCAATTACATCACTTTGACAAAGGAGAATATTGCAAACGAACATATATGCTGTGCTTTCTCAGATAAGAAATGCAAGGATAGTTATGAACTCAAAAAAAGAATGGCTGAAGAAAGAGTTCGATAACGGCTATGTGTTCAGACGTATTGATGAACGGGCAAAAGTGTTTATCGAATACGGTCCTGCTGAAAAGCATGGGTTCCGGTGAATGCTCCCAATTATCTGATGATAAACTGTTTCTGGGTGTCAGGTAAATATAAAGGTTGCGGACATGGTAAGGCATTATTGCAGTCTGCCATTGATGATGCAAAATTGCAGGGGAAAGATGGGCTTGTCACAGTGGTGGGCACTTCTAAATTTCATTTTATGAGTGACACGAAATGGCTGTTGCGACAAGGTTTCCAAACAATAGAAAAACTCCCTTACGGATTCAGCCTTTTTAAGTTTGAAACTAAACCCGGCTGCTCCTGATCCTTCTTTTTTTAATGATTGCGTGTTGAGCGGTGAGTGTCCGGATAAGGATGGAATAGTCGTTTATTATACCCATCGCTGCCCGTTTACGGAGTTTCACGTTCGCGGTTCTTTGGTCAGTGCTGCTAAGAGCAAAGACATTCCATTGAGAATAATTGAATTGGAAAGTATGGAACAGGCGCAAAATGCACCTACTCCGGCTACCATATTTACTCTTTTTTATAATGGCAAGTTTGTAACGACTGACTTAAGTGTATGCCTTGAAGGGCGATTGAGCAAAGCATTGGGCTGTGATTCAGGAGAATAGCTGACTTGGAACCATGTTACGTCTCTGATATGTTTAGCTAATGTTTCTTATTTTTTAATTTTGCAAATTTAAATTGTGTCTGCACATTTTTTGAGAAAATACATACCTTTGGATAATTAATGATTAAACACGATTAAGAGTTTTATGCGTTTTTGGGTATGTATTTTTTGTGCTTCTATTTGTACACAATCAATTTTCAAGGGCTGATAAAATTATAAATAATGACTCTTTGTATACAGAAAAATATATCAGAGATATTTATATTTCCAACCCCAAACGTGCTTTTTACAGTTGTTGGATGATACCGAAACCAGAAAAGCCTTCCCTGCGTCTGATTAATGAATTGCGCAGTTTGTCATATCGTAATATGTATATGAATAAACTAGCTTTTATGTATGCAAGAAAAGTCTTATTTGCTTGATTCCATCTCTCAAAGAGAACCTAAGCACATGTTGAAGATGACGGTTTATTTAGCTGAACTTTCATCCATAATGAGTAAATATAATGAGAGCATGCATTATGCTCTTAGTGGAATTATGCAGGCTCAAAAACTGAAGGACAGAGAGGCGGAAGCTAGATTGCTTTTTTTGCATAGGAGAGAATAATTGGAGGCTGTCATTGAAAGATGAGGCGTATAATTATTTTGGTCGTACGATTGAATTACTGCGTGGGTCAAAGGATATGAGAGAAATGATGCTGCTTTCCTATTATTATGGAGCAGAGATGGGATTTTTTAATGACAGATTCCCGTATTGATGAAGCTTTGGCTCTTGCTTATGAACGTGAAAAACTTCTTAAAAAATTAGAGAAAGTACCGGAGGTTCCCGAAGGCTATTGATGGTCAATATAGCTATTTATATGCAAAATTTGGTATATATTTTTATTTAGAAAAGAAATATGCGCAAGCAGAAAGGATATTATCAAAAATATCTGGCAATAAAAGAATCTCATACTCCGGATGGCAAGATGTATTCGATTCCTTATTTGATTCTTTCCAAACAATATGAGACAGTAATAGACAACTGTAAGGACTTTAAAGAATTGTTGAGAACACAGCGGGATACCTTGAACGCTCAATATTTAACTATACTTAATAAGGAAGTCCAGGCATATCTGGGGCTGAATCGTTATAAAGAAGCCGCAGAAATACGTGAAACCATCATTGCAATAACGGATAGCATTAACAGTACCGACAGGAAAAATGCTGCATTAGAATTGAACGCGATGTACGGTGCTTCCGAGAAAGAAGAATACATCGCCCGAGCAAGCCTCACAGCTAAAAATAAGGAATGTTTCACTCTGCTTTTTGGCGTGTATTGTAGTGCTGACCCTGTTTATACTTTGGCGTTTGTGGCGTTTCAACCATAATCGAGTAAATAAAAACAGGATGCTTGCCAAACTGATAAACGAGAAATTTGCCAATAATAAAAAAAGATGGTAATCAGTTAGTTGGAAGGTACGAGGAACAGGAGGTTTCATCAGAATTGGAACCGGAATTGATTTCTCCTGAAGAACAAGGATGAACAGTGTTTTTGGACGAAACAGACAAAGAAAGTGGGGAAGAAGAGGAGAACAAGAAAATATTCCAGAATTGAATCATACAGTCGTTCAAGATCAGCTGTATCTTTCTCCAGAGCTCTCAAGAGAAGACTTGGCGCAAATCGTTCATTTGAACAATGCGCGTTTTGCCCGGATGATAAAAAGAATGTACCGGAACTAATTTTAACGGATATATCAACGAGTTGCGTATTGATTATGCTATTCAACTGCTAAAAACACATCCGCACTATACGATACGCGCGATAGCAGATGAAGCTGGGTTTAATAGTGCTCCGATATTATACAGTCTTTTTAAGAAGAAAACGGGAATGACTCCTTATGAATTTAAAAAGCGCAAGAGTCGCTTTAAAAAACTTTATCGACATCCTTCGGTTAAACAATTTTCGTCTTTCTCGGTTTATTATTATGAGTAACTAAATAAACTAAGAATGATACAGGTAAGGATAAAAAGGGTTTACGAAGATTTTTCAGAAACAGATGGATATCGGGTGCTGGTAGATAAACTATGGCCGCGAGGAATGAAGAAAGAATGGCTGAAATACGATTACTGGGCGAAAGATATAACACCTTCCGCTAGTTTGCGCAAATGGTTTCACGAAGATATTCCCGGGCATTGGAACGACTTTGTCATGCAATATCAAAAAAAAGAACTGGCCGCATCTCCCGCAATGGCTGATTTCCTGATTCTTATCAAACCTCATCCGGTGGTCACACTGCTGTATGCGTCTAAAGAACCTGTCTATAATCATGCCCGGATACTTCGGGATTATCTGGAAATGCATCTGAAAGAGTGAAATTAAAGTAATTTTTATCTGTTTACTCTTTCTGTCGTTCACTCAATTTCCTACCTTTGTAATCTAAATCAAAATCGTGTAATCATGAAGTATAAATTATTGGTTCTTGATGTAGACGGAACACTCCTTAATGATGCGAAAGAAATTAGTAAACGTACATTGGCTGCTCTGTTGAAGGTTCAGCAAATGGGAGTGCGTATTGTATTGGCATCCGGCAGACCTACCTATGGATTAATGCCACTGGCCAAATCACTCGAACTTGGAAACTATGGAGGCTTTATCCTTTCCTATAATGGTTGCCAGATTATCAATGCGCAGAACGGGGAAATCCTGTTCGAACGTCGGATTAATCCGGAAATGTTGCCGTATCTGGAAAAGAAAGCCCGTAAAAACGGTTTTGCTTTATTCACTTATCATGATGATACGATCATAACGGATTCTCCTGAAAATGAACATATCCAAAATGAAGCCCGGCTGAATGATCTGCAAATAATCAAAGAAGAAGAATTTTCTGCTGCCGTTGATTTTGCATCCTTGTAAGTGTATGCTGGTGAGGCGATGACGAAGAAGCATTGCTTGGTTTGGAAGATCACTGGAAGAGACGACTGAATGGAGCATTGGATGTTTTCCGTTCCGAGCCATATTTTCTGGAAGTCGTTCCCTGCGCCATCGACAAAGCCAATTCTTTGGGTGCTTTGCTGGAGGTGCTCGGTATGAAGCGGGAAGGAAGTGATTGCTATCGGCGACGGAGTATGTGATGTGACAATGATCCAATTGGCCGGACTCGGCGTAGCTATGGGACACTCGCAGGATTCCGTGAAGATTTGTGCTGACTATGTGACTGCTTCCAATGAAGAAGACGGAGTGGCAGTTGCAGTGGAGAAGGCTATCATATCCGAAGTGCGTGTAGCCGAAATTCCCCTTGACCAACTGAATGCGCAGGCACGCCACGCATTGATGGGAAACTTGGGAATTCAATATACCTATGCCGACGAAGACCGTGTGGAAGCAACAATGCCGGTAGACCACCGTACCCGTCAGCCGTTCGGCATTCTGCATGGCGGAGCCAGTCTTGCATTGGCGGAGACAGTTGCCGGACTAGGTTCGATGATTCTTTGCCAGCCCGATGAGATTGTCGTGGGAATGCAGGTGAGCGGAAACCACATATCTTCTGCACACGAAGGAGACACGGTGCGTGCAGTAGGAACAGTTGTACATAAGGGACGTTCGTCCCATGTATGGAATGTAGACGTATTTACTTCAACCAACAAACTAGTGTCTTCCATACGGGTAGTCAACAGTGTGATGAAAAAAGAGATAACCGACGAAGAAATAAGTAACTTGACAACTATTGATGCATTTATAGAACGGAAGCAGCCGTTTGCCGTTTATCGTATTCCCGGGGAGAAAGTTCCCCGTCTGTTGACACAGGCGGAAGGAGCGGTATGTCTGATATACGACCTGAAAGAACTGAATGGACAGAAAGGATTTGTTATCGCTCCGTTTCAGGTGAGTGAGACGTGTCCTGTCGTATTGATTCAACCCGATCAGTGGGGGCAACCTTTGCCGATTGACAATGATACGGCAGAAGAACGGGAAGTCGCTTTGCGGATGCAAGGACAAGAATCGTTCCTGACTTCTTCTACGGAGGAATATGCCTCCTGCTTTCATACCTTTATAAATGCTTTGCGTGATAATACTTTTGATAAATTAGTACTTTCACGTCATCTTACTATTGATAAAGTATCCGGTTTTTCCCCTTTATCTATATTTCGTGCAGCGGCTTTTGCAGGCGTTATATTCATTCATATATATACTTGTGCTACACTCCGCAGACCGGCATTTGGTTGGGAAGTACTCCCGAAATTATTTTATCGGGTGAGAAAGATGAATGGAATACAGTAGTAGCGTTGGCCGGGACACAGCCTTTGCAAGATGGTAAACTGCCCCAAATATGGGATGAAAAGAATCGGAAAGAGCAGGCTTATGTAGCTTCTTACATTCGTCGCCAACTCCTTTCGTTGGGTATTCATTCTACGGAGAACGGACCCCTTATCCGGCTTATGCAGGTGCTTTGTCACATTTGAAAACAGATTTTCATTTCTCTTTGAGAGATAATAATGGTTTGGGAGATCTCCTGAAAGTGTTGCATCCAACGCCTGCTGTATGCGGTTTACCGAAAGAAGAAGCCTATCGGGTTTATATTGCAGAACGAAGGCTACGACCGGAGCTATTATTCAGGCTTTATCGGTTGGTTGGCCCCGGAAGGGCGAACTGACATCTATGTGAATCTGCGCTGCATGCATATTGAAGATGAACAACTGACTCTTTATGCCGGTGGCGGACTGTTGGCCTCCTCGGAGCTGAACGATGAGTGGCTGGAAACGGAAAAAGAAGTTGCAAACCATGAGACGGATTATTGCTGCACGACCCTCAGCCTTTAAAATCATAAACTACTAATAATTATCATCATGTATACAGACAAGAAAAACATACTCCAAGTTGGTTGCGTTGCTCGAGGCGCACGGGATTACTAAGGTTGTGTTGTGTCCGGGTAGTCGTAATATCGCCCATCGTACATACCTTGTCTAATCATCCGAACTTCACCTGTTATGCAGTGACGGATGAACGGAGTGCCGGTTATTTTGCTATTGGGCTGGCTTTGAATGGCGGCAAACCTGCTGCCGTCTGTTGTACTTCCGGTACAGCTTTGCTCAATCTATATCCGGCTGTAGCCGAAGCTTTTTATCAGAATGTTCCTTTGGTTGTCATCTCTGCTGACAGACCTGCTGCCTGGATAGGGCAGATGGATGGGCAGACCTTGCCGCAAACCCGGTGTTTTTCAGAATCTGGTCAAGAAGTCGGTCAATCTTCCGGAGATTCATACGGAAGAAGATGAATGGTATTGTAATCGCCTGGTGAATGAAGCCTTGCTGGAGACGAATCATCATGGAAAAGGACCGGTGCATATCAACGTTCCTATTTCCGAACCTCTGTTTCAGTTTACGTCGGACGCATTGCCGGAAGTGCGTGTAATCACCCGTTATCAGGGGTTGAACGTGTATGACCCGCGATTATAATGACCTCATTGACCGGATGAATAAATATCAGAAGCGCATGATTATCATCGGTCAGATGAACCTTATCTATCTGTTTGAAAAAAGATATATCAAGTTATTATATAAACATTTTGCCTGGTTGACGGAACATATCGGTAATCAGACAGTTCCGGTATTCCGGTAAAAATTTCGATGCGGCACTTTATGCCATGCCCGAA
>VOFJ01001822.1_pt1 | contig 41185 bp, 62 predicted proteins | sample 5384081 | NCBI WGS metagenome assembly VOFJ01 (sample SAMN12384729, study PRJNA508395) | human gut metagenome | isolation source: healthy gut I | host: Homo sapiens
ACAGGTGTTTTTTTCTCTATAAATTTCGATTATATGGCAGTTTTACAAAAAAGGCATGTGAAACGAAGCAATCGTTTCCACATGCCTTTTATGACCTCTACCTGTTTTTCAAAACCTTGTACTCTCCCACAATCATGCGTCCTTTAAATCGCACCAATCATGCTCAGGTAATACTGATACAGCACCAGATTGGTGTCATCCTTATAATGTACTCCGTCCGATGCATGGACGCCGACGCCCATCAGGTAATCGTGGCTGTCCAGCCAGATAATCTGCGGAATCAGCTGTCCTTTTAAGCGGTCGTTGAACAATTTTACGCGTTCTTCCGTCATCCCATAGCTGTTTGCCCAGACCGGATTGACAGACGCATAATAAATCTGCGCGCCCCTTGCACTCCAGACTGCCGCCCAGTAATTGACATCCTTTGCATATTTATCCGCATCGGAAAGATCGTTGACGCCCATGTTGATGACAACCCTGCTGCCTTTGCCGATGATCTTGTCTGCCTGCGGGATCCCAGTGTCGTGCAGCCATTCGTGCCGGCTTCCGTTTTTGGCAACGACTGCTGCCGCGCAGCTGCCCAAGTTGCGTTCTACCGCATCCTTGAGCGTCACCATCCGGGAATCCCCGATGAAGACGATTCCAGCTGCCACTGCCGGCTGATTTGCAGCTGCTGCCGCGATCTGCGCCTGCTGGGCCGCCTGAGCCTGCGCTGCTGCAGCTTGTTGCGCTGCTGCGGCAGCCTGAGCCTGTATCGCAGCGATCTGATCCTGCGTCGCATACGCTGCCGCTTCATAACGGACATAGCCAATCTGGCTGCCAACCTGTACAAAATACCAACCGGTGTTGGTCTGGCCCCAGCCCCAAACGGTATTTCCTGCCGTCACGGACGTAAGCTTTGCCGCATTATTGTCCGGCAGCGTCCGGACAACGGCATTTTTTGTCACATTCATCAGTCTCGGCGCGCTGAACTGCTCCACCACAAAGCCCGGCATCTGAATCTGTACGGATGTCAGTGTCTCTACCGCCTGCAGCGTCATCTCCGGCACGCATACCCCAAGCGCTGCCGCCAGAACTGCAGCCAGAATTTTTGCCGTTTTTTTGTTTCTTTTTTTCATGCTCCCTCTCATTTCCGCCCTGCGTGCAGGACTGGTGGTTCTTATGTCTTCTGCATTGTATATCCATCATACCAAATATCGACGAAAATCAAAAGCTCTTTTATTCATGACAATAGAATGCTCGCAGAGCGTGCATTCTATTGTTGTCATACCATAAATCTGACAACTCATTTATTTTCCTGCACCATATGATAAAATACACCTTCCCCGGCTGACGTCGTCTGACGGATCGGCTCACCTTTGATCACAAAGCCCGCCTTTTGATAGCAGCTGACCGCTCTTTTATTCCATGTCCGGACCTCCAGATACAGCGGCTTTGTCCCAAACAGTTCTTTCGATATTTCACAGGCAGTTTTCGTCATCTGCTGCCCGTAGCCTTCGCTGCAGCAGTCAGGATTTACACCGATTCCGAAAAAGATCTCTGTTTTCTCTTCGTATAAATTGATAAAACCGACCAGCTTTGTTTCATCATAAAAAGAGTAAAAATGGTTCGCTGGATTGGCAAAGCCAAAGCCTCTTTTTTTCTGTTCCTCATACGGTACGGAATTATAAACCGCATATTCACCGGGATATTTCCATTCCGTGATAAAGCATTTTTCCTTTTCGGTTGTTTTATGATAGGTAAGCATATTTTTCTCCACACTCATTTTTTTTGATAGTTTCTTCTGAATCGCTTTCCTTCGCATAACCTCACCACTGCCAGCGTATACTATAGTAGACGGAGGTGACTGCGGTATGTTAGCCTGGATTTCTTATCTGATTTTAAAATGTAAAAGCTTTTTAATGGCTCCCGGGGAATTGATAGATATATTCTCACAATGTATTGTTATTTCTGAAAATTTGCATTTCAAGAAAAACTGATACTCGGATGGTCAAAAATTATTTTCATACTCTTCCCGTATGACTTTTCTCAGCCAAGCTTCACCTTTTTTGTATAAATTTCTCATATCGGACTATTTTTATGAGTCCTTTTTTCCTCTGCAAGCAATAGTTCCGTATACGCATCCTCAATATATTCGCAAAAATCCACCTTTACAGGAACCGATGAAACATATACATCCGGAATGCCGATATTTCCCTTTTCACATTTTTCCAAATGATTACAAGAATATATGTATCCTGATACTCCCTTATAAGTATCCGCTAACGCATTCGGATAATATTCCTCATATTGCAGCCTGCCATCCTGTGTAAATCCATAAGATCCCCCACTTGTGCCAGATTCCCGTATACTGAAAAATTTTTCTCTTTACACGTTTTTTCGACTGCATTGCTAAGATATACCAATACATTTCTCTCTTGCCCGAAAAAATAAATCAACGGCAAATTGTGATTGGAAATTCTCGGTTCGAGAACCTGTATCCCCTTTATTTGTGAAGCATGAAAAAAAGTCATATACCCTCCCAAACTGTATGGCAAGCATCCGATGCAACTGTCTTTACAGAAAAATGCTCCATCTGCGCACTTTGTATTTACCATTACATATTTTCCAGAAAATGGTTGCTGTACCTGTTCCAGTATTCTTTATAAATAAAATCGTCATTTCCATCCAAATTGAACTGATACATCCGCAATATCACAGAAATGTTTTTCGGCTGCCATTGTTCTTCATAGGAATAGCAATAGCTCATGCCGAGCTGCGCGTCCCGCTTCTGTCACAATCCCGTTATGCCAGAATTCTTTCCGAAGCTGGCATTCCTGCCGTCCGGCACGCGCATCACATACATCTGCCCTCATCTCCCCACTCAGCGCGGCCGCCGCTTTCCATAACAGATCAAACAGCATATGGATTACCCAGGCAAGTGCAACTGCAATTGTGGCGGCAGCCACGATCTGCACAACATTTTCCTGCTGCGGCAGCCAGTCATTGACAACGCGGTGGTAAAACACAAACATATGGCACAGATACAGCTCCAGCGAAAAGCTGCCCACTGCTTCCAACCACCGGATTTTCTCATGCAAAAATGCACAGCCCTGCACCATCAGGTACGTCCAGATCAGCCCTGCAAGCAGACCGCTGCGGAGTTTTTTTTTTTCTTCCAGCGGAGGGATCACGGTATAGCCTTCCAGCCCCGTTTTGATGACAAAATACATTCCGGCCGCCAGTGCCAGAAGCTGTAACGGATACAAAAACCCCGCCGCCTTTAACAGCTGCCTTTCGTACTGCGCAAGCAGCATTCCAAACAAAAAATGTAACATTGGAAATGTACCAGAACAGCGCGCGTCCCTGCCAGATCAGCAGTCCGGAATACGCCGTCAGGCAGACCGCCATCAAAAGCATCCGCACCCACGATCTGTCAGAAAGCCGGTAAACAACGTAAAACGCCAGATAAAAGACCAGAATATTTCGGATATACCAATACTCTGCTCCGGTCAGGGAACGAACGAAACCCATCCTGTCATTCCCGAAATTCCACCGTCATAGACCGTAATCAGTCCCACAATCAGAAGATACGGTAAATAGACAGTTTTAAAACGTTTCCACAAAAATGTTCCGTTGATTCTCTTTTTCCAACACTTTTGACCAGCCCGTAGCCGGACACTGCAAAAAATAAATCCACAGCGTAAACACCGAACCTGCCCAGCCCATATTCCAGCAGATCGCTGTGAAATATCTCCCCAATCCACACTGCATAATGGCTAATCAGAACCAGGAAAATGGCAATTCCGCGCAGCATCAGGCTCTGTTCCTTCGTAAGAAAAGCTTTTCTCTGAGTCATTGTTTTCTTCTTTCATTTATTCCTTTCAAATGCAAAAAAAAAAATTCAGGTTTTAAAATCGCAATGCTGCCCGGATCGTTTCATATAACGCCGGGTTTCCGGTCTGCAGGTTGATGCTGCCGTCCTTATTGACCAAAATCAGAAACAACACCGCTGCCTGAAAGAAAAAATCGCTGCCTTCAGCCAGGCGACATACAGGCCATAGACCTTTTTTTTTCTGCCGCGCCGCTTTCGCTGCCCCAAGCACTGCCACAACCGCCGCCAAAAAGATGCCAAAGGACACGTCGCAGCCATAGCGAATCAAAATTCCCGCGCCGTTTGCATCCACACAGCCAATCACAAGCGCTACTGCAAGGGAAACGCAGCAAAACCACGTCAGTTCTTTGGAAAGTACACCGTTTTTTTTGAGTCTGCCGAGCAAAAAAATCCCCCAGGTCAGCATACTGCAGGCGAAAATCCCGCCAAACCAGCTTTCCGTTACCAGTTTCCCGAGATAATCCGTCGCAATCGATGCGCTCTGCAAATACGGAAACTTTCCTTCCAGCTGCATCGGTTCGAACAGGAAATACCAGATTCCATACAAAATCCGCTCCAAATTCGTGCCGCGGTGTGTCATATCGTTGCTCGTCATGCTATAGGACGCACCAAAATCAAAGGGGGAGCCAAACCGCAGCGCATTATACGCCATCAGTCCGGCCGCAGTCAGTACATAGGGCACAACAAGCGCAGCTGTCTGTCTCCAGCCCTTCTTTGAAAACAGCTCTCTTTTTACAAAGACCCTCTCCCAGAACAAAACAACCGCCAGTGCTGCAAACAGGATAAACTGGGGCCGGCATCCTGCCGTGAGAGCCATACAGAAAGAGCCAAACGCATACAGCCCCACCGCTTTTTTTCGGACGGTTCAGCCCTGCCAGATACAGCCAGAGTCCCCCTGTTGCAAACATCGCGGACGCAACAATCGGCACATGGTAAAGATCCGGTCGAATTAACAGATAAAACATCGAATAGCTTCCGACGAGCATCCCGGTTCCTACCGCCCACAGATAAAAGGGCTGCTCCTTAAAATACCGTTTCATCAGTTCATAGACAAACCCAGCCGCCGCAATGATAAATCCTGCAAAAAAGACAAATACCGCCACATAGTTTTGCAGCGCGCCCCCCGTCAGCAAATAATAGGGCAAATACAATAGCAGCACTGGGACAATACCGAAATACACATAATATTTCCCATCGTGATAGGCATAGTCCGCCCGATAGCCGATTCCTGCCGCCTGCAGTGCGATGGTATCATAGGGATTTTTCACCGCTAAAAGCGCTTTTTCCGCATCTCCGACACTGACCTTCCCCTCTGAAAGCGCTTCCGCCAGCTCCTGGTACTGCGCATGATGCACTGCCAAGTTCTGTCGACATGCCGGATTGATGCGGACGAAGAACAATGCCCCTGCCAGCAATATTGCAGTAAACCCCAATACGACTACAAACCGCTTTTTGACGACCGCGCGCATCCTGCGCGTCAAAGCTGATCTGATGCAGCCTGCTGCCTTTTTTCAGCAAAAGCATTCCAAACACAGCCGCCCACAAAACCACAAAGCGTCCCGCCCGAAAGTGGAATGGAATCGTTCCATTTGCAGACAAACCATGATATTTTACAACCAGCTCGCCAAGTTAGCTTCCTGCGGCAGCATTTCCAGAGGCGTCCGCCGTCTGGATGCGGATATAGAAATCCGACACCTTTCCATACGGATACACCTTTAAATACCGATTTTCCGGAACCGACTGCAGCAAAAATTCGCCCGTCGCCCAGGCTATAAGGATAGCTGTTTCCCTCGTCCCGTGCAAATACCTCTGCCAGAACAGGCTGATTGTACAAAAAATCCAGATTCAAAAAATCCGTTGCAGCGAGCCTTTATAATTTTTTACCCGCAGCGTCAGGCTGCCATCCGGGACGTGCAGATAGCCCGCGTCATCCAGGTAGCTGCCGTCAAGCAGGTACAGTGCGCTGCCGCCTTCCGTGGTCTGATCGCCTGCTGCCGTCGTAGCGCTGTCCGCCACGTCCTCACCGCTATCTGCTGCCGCAGCGTCGTTCGCCACGTCCTGATCCAGCTCCTCGATCGCCGTATAACCCGCGAGAATTTCCGCCCGCGCAGTCAGATCCTCTGTTTTTTTTGTCACCGTCGTCCAGAACGAGAACTGATACGGTATCAGTTCCAATAAAAGGGCTGCCAGCAATGCTGCAGCCGCCTTTTTATCCATTCAGAGCGCATCTTGCCTCTCCCTGCTTTCTGATTTTTCTCCTGCCTGCCATACAAATATCCCATATGTCATAAAAATCTCCATTCCGCAGGCGCTTTGCGCCGAAGAAATCGCGAGCAGAACTTCCAGTTCTGTTCTGCGATAATAGCTACTTTGTGACGCCTGCGGCACAATAGCTGTGCGAAAAAATAAGCGATCACGCTTATTTTTTTCACACTAGGCTCTTGTTTCAGTGTAGCATAAAAAAAAAAAGTGAAAAGCTCTGCATTTTTCATGCAGAGCTTTCACTTTCTTATGAGGGGGGAGATAGTGAGTTGTTCTACTATCTGAAATCTATGATACCCGAAAATTGTGAGCATTTTGTGTACAGTTTCTAAAAAGCTTCTTAAAAGTTATAAACTGCGTCTAAAATCCCATTTCGCGTTGTCAAAAAATATCAGCTTTTTCGCCACCATCGCGCGGCTCTGTTACCGGTACTGCTGCATCACAAGCTGCAGCTTCGTATTTCCTGCCAGGTATTGACGCCCGGATAATACACGACGTCAAAATACAGAGGACTGCCTTTTCCGCTGTACAGTCCGTCCAGCGCAGTCTGTCCGTATTTTTCCGCCGCATAGGCTTCGAAATTGTCCTTTCCGCCAAAATACATCATCTCCCAGCGTTTTTGCTCGCTGTCCTCCACCGTAAAACGAAGCACATTTCCTGCTTTGCCGAGTGCACGAGCCGAAACAAACTTCAGATCTTTTTGTGCAAATACCGGCTTCGAATTGCCTGTTCCAAAGGGCTCCAGCAATTCTAGCTCCTCTACCAGCCTAAACGATACATAGGATACCGGCATTGGAACATCGATATGGATTTTTTTCCTGCAGATCGTCCTCCGTCAGCGTACATATTTCATTGATCTTCTGACGGAAACGGCTCCACATCCTCTTCCCGCATGGAAAGTCCCGCCGCCATCTTATGCCCGCCATATTTGGTGAAAAAGCTGCTGCATTTCGTCATTTCTTCATAAATATGATACCCTTCGATGGAACGCGCGCTGCCTTTTACGCCCTCTTCGCCTCGCGTCAGCACAAAGGTCGGGCGATAATAGCGTTCCCGGATTCTTCCTGCGATGATACCGGCGATGCTCTCATGGCAGTCCGGCAGGAAAACAACCAGAACACGGTCGTCCTTTAAGGGGCCGGATTCGATCATCTCTACCGCTATTTTGACATATTCCTCTGTCATTTCTTTCCGACTGTCGTTTAACTGCTTCAAAAATGCTGCCTGCGCTACCGCAGCTTCTCTTGTTTTGCTGTCCAAAAGCTCCATCGCGCGCTGCGCGCTGTCCAGACGCCCGGAGGCGTTCAGGCACGGACCGAGCACAAAGCCGATATGAAATGCCCCCAGCTTTCCATCCTGCCAGGGTAAAATCTGGTTGACCTCCATCAGCGCATGCAATCCGACATTCTGCGTCTGTTTCATCAGCTCCAGCCCGTGCCGCACCAAAATCCGGTTTTCCTCCCGCAGCGGCATAACGTCGCAAATCGTTGCAAACGCCGCAAATTCCAGCAGCTCATCCAGCAGGCTTCTTTTTCCGGATGTTAAATCTGTTGAAATCCCGTCAAACCCAAACTCCGCAAATAAAAGCTGCATCAGTTTAAATGCAACAACCGCACCACAGATTTCCTGGAACGGATAAGTGTCTCCCGGCTGCTTCGGGTCGATGACCACATCCGCAGGCGGATTTTTTATACCGCCGTCTGGATGTCTCTCCTGTTTCCGGATCCGGCTCTGCAAGGGGTTCTTCCTCATATGGAATTTCATGGTGATCCGTAATAATCACAGTCATTCCGTATTTTTTTGCCTGCTCAATCTGTGCATACGCTGCAATGCCGTTATCGCAGGTCAGAATCGTGTCGATCCCATCTGCGTAAGCTTCGTCTACCAGATGTTCGTTTAAACCATAACCATCCTTCATGCGGTGTGGAATCATCGTATCCACCACCGCGCCGCAGGCTTCCAGACCGCGCTTCAAGATATAAGAAGAACAGATGCCGTCCGCATCATAATCTCCGATGACGCGGATCGGCATCTGTCCTTTGATTTTATCTTTCAGCAGTAGCACCGCCTCGCGGCTTCCTTTTAAAAGTGCCGGATCATACAGATCCCGGATCGTGCCGTGGAGATACTTTTCAATTGCTTCATCTCCTTCGATGTCCCGGTTTCGTATGACGCGGGCCAGCACCGGGCTGATGGAAAACCTCTGCCCGATGCCATTAAAATCCGCCTTTTTTGCGGCAACGTACCATTTTGCCATTGTTTTGCTGCCTTTTTATCCTTCTCTGCTTTCTTTCCGCCTACTCTGGTGCGCAGCAGATACCAGAACGCGCTCGCCAGGCAGATGGAGGAATAAGTACCGCATGCAATGCCGACCATCAGGGGCAGTGCAAACTCTTTGATACTGGACACGCCCAGGATGTACAGCACTGCAACCATAATAAAGGTCGTCAGGGATGTGAAAATACTTCTGGACAGTGTCTGGGAAATACTGCGGTTTACAATCGCCGCGAGCTCTTCCTTTGTCTTATAAGAGGTCATGTTCTCACGGATACGGTCGAAGATAACGATGGTCGCATTGATCGAATAACCGACAATCGTCAGCATGCATGCAATGAAAGTATTGCCGACAGAAACTCTTGCCGCCGCATAGAACGCAAGTACAACCAGTACGTCGTGTACCAGTGCTGCTACGCTGCTGGCACCGAATCTGACATCCTTGAAGCGGAACCATACATACAGAAGCATCAACACGGTAGATACCACAACCGCAGATACTGCGCCGGTACGCATTTCAGAGCTGATGGTAGAGCTGATGGTCTCTGCTGTGATCTTCTCCGGATCTACACCAAATTCCTCTTCCAGTCTGGAATTTAATTCTTCTCTCTGAGAAACATCCAGCGTTGCAGACTTGAAGATAACCTGATTGGAGCCCTGCACCTTCTGGGTCTGTACGTTTGCATCCTTGCTGATTTCCTCGATGATCGGAACGACCTTTTCATCCAGCTCTTCGATGCTCATATCTTCGTTAAACTCTACACTGGTAGAAGTACCGCCCTTGAACTCCAGGCTGTAGTTTAACGCATCGCCGCCATTGCCTTTATGCACACCCATCGTCACAAAGCCCGCAATGATGACAACTGCAGACAGGATGAAGAAAATCTTCTTTTTGCCCAGGAAATCGATTACCTTTGTCTCTTTTGCACGGCCATAGAATTTCTCATTACGGATACCCATCGCATAAAATGCGTTCAGGATCAGCTTGGTTACAACCAGCGCAGTAAACAGGGAAACGACGATACCGAGTGCCAGGGGTCTGGGCAAAGCCCTTGACGGTACCGGTACCCATAAAGTACAGCACTACCGCTGCGATCAGCGTCGTTACGTTGCCGTCGATAATCGCGGACAGCGCTTTCTTAAAACCGATCTGAATCGCAGATTTTACAGTTTTGCCAGTTGCGATTTCTTCCCGGATTCTGGCGAAAATAATAACGTTGGCATCCACCGCCATACCGATAGACAGGATAATACCTGCGATACCGGACAGGGTCAGGGTAACATCAAAGCCATTCAGCAGCAGAACAACCAGCACCGTGTAAATGCACAGTGCGATGGAGCTTGCAACACCGGGAATCCAGTAAACAGCGATCATGAAAACAATAACAATCGCAAGACCAATTGCACCGGCAATCAGGCTCGTACGGACCGCTGCAGATCCGAGCTGTGCGCCTACTACGTTGGAACGCAGCTCCTCCAGTTCCAGCTTCAAACCGCCGATACGGATGGTAGAAGCAAGGTTTTCCGCCTCTTCAAAGGAGCTCATGCCATTGATGACTGCCTTGCCGTCTGTGATCTCCGCCTGTACAGACGGTGCACTGATCACCTGATTGTCATAAACGATGTAAATAACATCATGGTTCGGATATGCTGCCTTTGTCGCATCAGCGAACTTTTTGGTTCCATCTGCAGTCATAGTCAGAGATACAACAGGCTCCTGATTATTCATACTATTGGTCTGATAGGCTGCCTGTGCATCTGCTACATCCGTACCGCTTAATACTTCCTTACCGTCCTTGTCCAGGAAGGTTAAGGAACCGGGCTTACCCAGTTCTTCCAGAATCGCATTGGCATCAGAAACACCCGGGATTTCAATATTGATCCGGTCGGAGCCCTCCTGATATACCTGCGCCTCTGTGGAATAATTGTCACACGCTGCTGGAGCTTATATATGGTATCTGCCATATCCTCCGAGCTGGGTGCTTCGTCTCCCACCACCTGATAGTTGATGCTTACGCCGCCTGCCAGATCAAGTCCCTGCTTAATGTTTGCAGCGGAGCCTGTCTTTGCGCTATCCAGTCCCCGAATACCGCAGTCCAGGTACCTGCCAGCAGAAACGCGATCACACAGACAAGTGTAATGATGCCTTTCTTCTTGCTCATTTTGCGTACTCCTTATTCTTCTTCGTCGGCCAGTGCCGCTTTTTATCATAATCGCGCATTCCACGCGCTTTTTTCTGAAGCTCACAGCCAAGCTCGTAGACGTCGTCGATCTTTCCGTGACAATTATAGGAATTGGCAGCACAGCCACCGCTGCAGTAAAATTTTGCAAAACAGCTTCTGCACTTTTCTTTGGCGTAAACATTACAGCATTTGAACTCGTCCACGATGTCAGGACGCACAATGCCTTCGTCCACGTTGCCCATCAGGAACTTCTCGTTGCCGACGAACTGATGGCAGGGATAGAAATCGCCCCACGGGGTGACCGCCAGATACTCTGTACCCGAGCCGCAGCCGGAAAGGCGCTTTGCCACACACGGGCCGCCGCTTAAATCGATCATAAAGTGGAAGAAGTTGACGCCTCTGCCCTCTTTCTGACGCTTTAACAGCTCGACTGCCAGCTTGTCATATTCCTCAAGCAGCTGCGGAACATCTTCCGGACGCAGCGCATAGGGCTCTTTGGGATCTGTCACAACCGGCTCTACCGAGATCTGTTCAAAACCAAGGTCTGCCAGATGCTTGACATCCTCGGAAAAATCCAGATTATTATGGGTAAAGGTACCGCGTACATAATAATTGGTCTGGTGACGGCTCTCTGCCAGCTTCTGGAACTTCGGTACAATCAGATCATAGCTGCCCTGCCCACCCCTAAACGGGCGCATTCTGTCATGTACCTCTTTCCGGCCGTCGATACTCAAAACGACATTGCTCATCTCTTTATTCAGAAATTCCATAATTTCATCATTTAAAAAGCACGCCGTTGGTCGTCAGGGTAAAGCGGAATTTTTTTGTTATGAGGCTCCTCCAGGCTTCTGCCATATGCAACCAGATCCTTAACAACCTGCCAGTTCATCAGCGGTTCTCCGCCGAAAAAGTCTACCTCAAGATTTACTCTGCTGCCGGAGTTGGCTACCAGGAAATCCAACGCCTTCTTGCCGACTTCAAAGCTCATCAGCGCTCTTCTGCCATGATATTCGCCCTCTTCTGCAAAGCAGTACTGACAGGCGAGGTTACAGTCATGGGCAATGTGCAGGCACAAAGCCTTTACTACTGTCTGGCGCTGTTTGAAATTGCCGATATATTTTTTTTTCATAGATGTCTTCTGTAAACAGGACATTATCCTGCGCCAGCTCCAGAATCTCCTCTACTGCCTCACGCACCTCGTCGTGGCTGTAGGTCAGCTTCTGACAGGCTTCCACTGCCGCTGTCACGGTATCCACATCCCGAATGCCGCCGGAAACAAGCTGTTCCGCCAGAGGGATTACATCATAAACCACATCGTCTACAATATGCACGCTGCCGCTGTTGACGTCCATAACGATATTGTAGCCGTTGTTCTTATACTGGTGTATCACTTTCCAATAAATCCTTTCGTTTCTCGTATTCCTCTTAAACGCATAATAAGCAGCGATATGCATCGCTGCTTATATCTCGTCGCGTCGTTCTGCTTATTTCATCTTCTCGCAGCTCTGGTTTCCTACGGTGCAAGAGGTCTTGCATGCGGACTGGCAGGAAGTCTGGCACTCGCCACATCCGCCCTTCTTCATGGTATCCTTCAGGTTTCTGGTTGTGAATGTCTTGATGTGCTTCATCTCACATAACCTCCTTATGTGTCACGCCAAAAAAAGGCGCCGTCTTTTTCGAAATTTAATTTATTATAGCATAGATTCTTCTATAGGGGAAGTGTTTTTTTTAAAATGAGCTGCAAAGCGGCAGAACTCATGTTACCGTTTACCCGCGCCATTCGCAATACAATAGAATGCACGCTCCGCGAACATTCTATTGTCATGAACCGCGTCTTTGCCCTTCTCCCGGCGTCAGCTGAGCATTACGCCCAGCATTCCCGCGCCGCTGCAGATCATCAGTGTAGTAAAAAAGTGATTACCGACATCCTGAAGACCGTGATTGACTATCAAAGTCAAAGCTGCCAGCACACAAAAATACAGACTCCCGGTCAAAAGTCCCCATAAAAAACGCCGATCCTGCATTCCTTTTCCGGCAAGCCAACCGGAAAGTCCCGCTGTCACCGCATAAATTACAAAATTCCGATCGACACTGCCTGTGCGGAAAGCTGCATCCGATACAGCAGCAGTGCCAGAAGTAATAACAGCGCCCCAGCCATAAGATACGACACCAACAGGCTTTTTAACAAAACAACCGGCATCCGCGCACCGGTTTGTGAAATTCCGGTTTTCTTTTTTTCCATGGACATGCCTCCTGCTGCATACCGCCTGCCAGACGGCAGACAGTGCTTTGCATTTCTTCATGTCCCATGTATATTCCCCCGTCAGCTAAAAACTTTCCGATAAGAGAAGTTTTTTATAAAAAACTTCCGGCGTTTCAAGGCTTTCCCGGGCAGTATCCGCACAGAAACCATCACACCTCTTCCGGGCAGCTGCAGGCGGATAAAAAATAATCCTCCAAAACCGGGTATTCACAAAACCTCGATCCCCAACCAGGCCGGTCTGCTTCCTCGACCCTGTTTTGGTTCCAGTCTACCATCAGTGCACGCAAATCTCTCGAAAGCCCGGTTCCGGTCAGCTTGACATAGCTTTCCTTGACTGTCCATTCCCGTAAAAAATCGCTCCGTCTCTGCTTCTGACAGGAACAGTTCTTCCTTCTTGTCAAACTGTTTCTTCCAGGCCTCCAGCTGTTCCTGTAGATAAACTTCTGCAAAACGCTGCGCCGGATCTTTGTTCTTTGCTGAAGATCCACGCCCACCGGGCAGTCAGAAAAAAGCGCACACCGCATAATCTCCCCGAATGGGAAAGGCTCAAAAATGCCCGTCTCCCATCCTGTATAAAAGATACGGCTGCCCGTTTTTGGTATAACACACCGGACAGCCGTCAAATCCGTTTCTGCGTTTTCGCCTCTTCTGCCAAAAGACCTGCCGTCAGACTTGCCGCACGCTGTTTTGTCTGTCTGCACGACAATGCTTTTTGTCTGCGAACCTCATCCAGCTGTGCGAGCGCCTTTTTCTGCATCGTCTCATCAAGGAGCGGCCGGATATCCGCCAGATAAATTTTTACTTTTCCGTTTTGAACCATCCGGTCGCTCCTTTTTCTGTCTGCGAAAAGCATCCTGCGGCAAAGTGGAATTTTATTCCCTTCCCTGCCGCTGATAAAAAGCCTTTCGAGCTACGTTTTACAGCAGATGTGCGCGCAGGTCTTCTGCACTTCTGGAAGAAAGATAAGCCGGAGCGATATCAAATACAGTCTTACAGCCGCTCATGCCCTCTTTGCTCATGCGATAAGCGGCTCTTGCATAAGCTACGATAACAGAACCGGTAAATTCCGGATTGGAATCGAGCTTTTAAGTTGTATTCGATCACATGCTTATGCTCGTTGTCCATTCCGGTCACGCCGGTTTTCGGCGAATGACACAGCCGCCGTGGGGAAGTCCGCTGTGATCTCTTCATCTCTTCCTCAGAAATGAAATGTACGGTTGTATCATAGTCTGCAAAATAGTTCGGCATGGTCTTGATCTCTTCTTCGATCTTTGCAAGATCTGCGCCCTCTTTGGCAACAACAAAGCACTCTCTCGTATGCTTCTGTCTGGTGGTCAGTTCAGGATTTTTGCCGCTTCTGACCGCATCGAGTGCCTCCGGTACCGGAATGGTATACTGTCTGGCATCCTTTACGCCCCCTCAATCCGGCGAACCGCATCGGAATGACCCTGACTGACGCCCTTGCCCCAGAAGGTATAATCCTGTCCTTCCGGCAGAATACAGTTTGCATATAAGCGGTTTAAGGAGAACATTCCCGGATCCCAGCCGCAGGAAATAATGCCGATTTTTCCGCCTTTTTTTGCAGCAGCGTCAACGTCTGCGAAATGCTCCGGGATTCTTGCGTGGGTATCAAAGCTGTCTACAACGTTGTAATCCGCTGCATATTTGGGGGTCTGAGCCGGCAGATCCGTCGCGCTTCCGCCGCAGAGAACCAGCACGTCGATCTGATCCTGCATATGCTCCAGCTCAGAAGCTTCCAGCACCTTTACGCCTGCAGTGCGTATCTTTACGTTTTCCGGATTTCTTCTGGTAAATACTCCGACCAACTCCATATCCTCATTATGGGCGATTGCGCTCTCTACGCCTCTGCCCAGATTTCCGTATCCTAAAATTCCGATTCTGATGCTCATTTTTTCTCCTTACCCGCTATTATGTCTGTGCGATTTTTTTGTCGCGTTTATTTTAGCACAAACCGTTTTCATAGAAAACCTTTTTTTAGACTTTTTCCCCCACTAATATAGTCGGAAAGATCCTGCTTTAACTGTTCCCAGGCATCCTCATGCTCCGCATAATACAGCGGACAGAGCTTTCCGCCCGCATCATAATGGCGTTTTACATCCGAAACATCCAGATTGTATTCCTCCATCAGCCAGCCCAAAAGCTTTAGCAGGGACTGATAGGTTGCATCCGTAAATTTTTCCGTCCTGGTCCAAATAGCAGCATTCAATGGAAATCGAGTGATCGTTTTCCCCAATCACCGCATATGCCATCTCATTTAACGGAATACACTGGACAATCTCGCCCTCATATCCGATCACAAAATGTGCGGAAGCTGATGTCAGCCCGGTCTGTGCCAGTCCTTCGAAATAGTCCCGGTTCTGCCGTGCAGATGTCCCGGGATTCGCCGTATAATGCACATACAGCTGCGTAACCGTCGAAAGCGCATCCTGCGGTCTGGAGTATGGATTCGGTGTCAGGAGCGCTTCTTCCATCGGCGGTTTCTCGCACTTTTTTGTTCCAGAATCTGGGTAATCCGGGAAATTGCCCCGGTTTCCGTACTCTGATTCTTCGAAATGCTGACGAATTTCCAAACCGCAAACGCCGCCAGCACTAAAAACAGCAACGCAGCAATATAAACCGCAATGCTTTGCAATTCTTTCTGCAGGCGGGTTCGACGACGGCAGCTCCTTTTCCTGTTCGCAGCAGGCGGTACAGGGGCGGCGCCTGGCAGGAGCTTCATATTGTACAGCAGCACGACGGCGGATGGACGGTTGTACTGCGTAGCGGATGAACGGCGTACCGCCAAGTCGCTGTAGCTCTGGCAATCCCGCGCACGCGCCGTTTTTTGCTCCGTACGGTTATCCCAGTCATCGAACAGCGGCCGTTCTTCGCCCCATAAAAGATCCAGTTGTCCTGTTTTTCTGTTCTTCGTATATTTTTTTGTCGTCACCGGGCTATCCCACAATTTCAGCTCCGGTTCCGAACCTCTTTTTTCTTTTGTCATATAAAAACCGCTCCCTTATATCCTGTCCGGCAGTTTGCCATACTTGTCAGGATATCACAGGGAACGGTTTCTTTTTTCAGAAAAATTTCCTAAGATTTTCTTAAATCATCCAATGCTGTCTCAAACAGGCACGCAGCGCTTTTGACGCAATGATTCATGACAACAGAATGCTCGCAGAGCCTGCATTCTATTGTTTCTCGATCGGATTTTTTATAAAACTCTACGAAATCCGTGTACCCTTTTTTTGGTCAGCTGTTCCTTCTGGAACTTCTTGTTTTTTGTTCATGCGCGCAACCAGAATCTGGTCGCCGTTCTTTTCGCTTCCTGCGCCTGTGCGATCACTTCGCAAAGGCGGTCGCCGGATACACCTTTTTTTCGATCAGGTATGCGATCTTTTTCGGCTGTCCGGGAATCTGGAATCCGTTTTCCATCATCAGCAGGATGATGCGCTCAAAGCCGATGGAAAATCCGCACGCCGGAACGTCTTTTCCGGTAAATTTGCCTACCATCTTGTCGTAACGACCGCCGCCTCCGCAGCTTCCTCCAAACTGAGGGATGGCAATTTCGAAAATGGTTCCGGTATAGTAGGACATACCGCGCACCAGAGTCGGATCAAAGGTGATCTCAAATTCAGACGCTTTTGTGGCGCGGACGCTGTCAATGATCTCGGAAAGGTTCTGGGAAACTTCAGGCTCGAGGAAATCCCCCAGCTTTTCTGCCAGCCATGCTACGCTGTTTCCGTTTGCAGTCAGCTCATCAAACAGAGCCATATATTTGTCAGCCGCTTCTGCTGCGAAACCGCTCTCTACCAGCTCAGCCTTTACACCATCTGCGCTGATCTTATCCATCTTGTCCAGAATGATAAATACGGTATCATAATCTTCTTCTGCAAAGCCGCTGTAGGCTGCCATTGCCTTTAAGATTCTTCTTTCATTGATGCGGATGACGAAATCCTGAAAACCGAGCTTGCCAAGGGTCGTAGTCGTTGCCAGAATCAGCTCGATCTCCGCCAGATTGGAAGGCTCGCCCAGAATATCAATATCACACTGCATAAACTGACGGTAACGACCTCTCTGCGGACGGTCTGCACGCCATACATTGCCGATCTGAAGCGCCTTAAACGGGGACGGAAGCTCGTTTGCATGATTTGCATAAAAACGAACCAGCGGAACCGTCAGGTCATAACGCAGACCGCCGTCTACCAGATCCATCTCCTCTTTTGCTTCCGCAAGATTTAATTTCTCGCCGCGTTTTAAAAATTTTAAAAATCAGTTTTTCATTTTCGCCACCCTGCTTGCTGTTTAAGTTGCCAATGGATTCCACACAGGGTGTTTCAATAGAAGTAAATCCAAATTTTCCGTAAGTTTCCTTAATCACGTTGATGCAGTAATCCCGCAGCTGCATTTCTGCAGGCAGAATATCTTTCATACCGGTGACAGGCTTTTTATTCAGTGCCATTTTACCGTTCTCCTTTGTTCGCAGTCCTATCGTTTCCGATTTTATACTATTTGAACGTTTTTTACAAGTAATAAATCGCTCCTGTTTCCGCACACAGGCACGCCAGCCGCGCGTTTGCCCGAACAGTACGGTAAGAGCAGCCGCAGTCGATATCATAATACAGACAGTTCTTCTGCGGATCATAATGCTGGTAAACCAGACCGCCGTTATACATCATGTAATCCTTGGACAACGTCGGCGTATGTCCCGCAACGATCATCCGTTTTCGATTCCCCGGCCAGATACGCATCTTCCCGCGCCCGGAGATAAAAATCTTCGACACAGGTATATTTTCCGGTCAGACCAGCTGTCGGGAACTGCTCCAGATATCCGGCATGTACCACTACACATTCCCTCTCCGGCAGGGAAAATCTGCAAAAATAGGGCATTGCTTCCATCCTGACTGCCCACCGCCGCAGATCTGCCATGGAAATACACTGTTCTGCAATCAGCTCCTCCAGCGTCCCATAATGATCGAACACCCGGATTTGCTCTGTCTGTCGGTTATGCTGTTCTATCAGGTTCTTTGTCTCCTGATAGAGATGCTCCAGATCCTTTTTGCTGCTGCTTTCATCGATCACAAGCTGCCGCTTCTCCTGCACTGCCAAAAGCAGCTCCAGATAACATAAAAAACTCTTCCTCATGATTGCCGCGCAGCAGCAGCAGGATATTTTGAGGAACCTGCTCCATCCAGCATAGCATTTCATAGTTTTGACTTCCACGGTCAATATGATCTCCCGCCAGGATCAGCTTATCCTGATCCGAAAAGCCGATCTTTGCAAGCATCGCGTTCAGCTCGTCAAAGCAGCCGTGCAGATCGCTCATGATATAGGTATATCCAGCTTCTGTTTTGCCTGTTTGAGGAGACAGCTTTTTATCTGGTATCTTTTTTTTTGAACCACCTTGTCCAGTGTTTTAAATTGGTCATATCTCTCTTTCTTGAACTACTTCTCTGCGCAGATCAGATTCTTATAGAATTGCACTGCGCCGGGCAGGCAGTTATATTCCATGCACTCGTTCAGGCCATGCATGCCCTTCATCTGCTCCGGTCCGTAAACCACAGGCGCAAAGCGGATGCAGTTGTCACATACCGGACTATAGAACTGTGCATCGGTAGCCCCGGTCATTACATAAGGGCTGGATGGCAGTCCCGGAAAGGTCTGTGCAATTACCTGTTCCATCAGACGATACCCCTCACCATGGATATCTACAGGCTTTGTATAGTCATTGGAATGGATAATTTCCGTCTCTAAACCGTATTTGGAAGCCAGATTCCTAATAATTTCAAGACTTTCCTTTTCTCCCTGATGGGGAATAAAACGCATATTGGCTCCAAGGGTTGCTTCCTGCGGAATCACATTATATGCATCGGAACCGGACTGCATGGTAAATGCAATTGTCGTCTGCAGCATAGCTCCTGCCTGTGCGCTGATCTTCGGAAGTACCGCTTTTAAGAGCGGCTTAAACAGCCACATATTTCCAAGCACCAGCTTTAACCCGAAAGAGGCATATGGTGCCAGAGAAGTAAACATGGCAGAAACCTCCGGAAGCATCTTCTTTTGGAACGGTGAATGCTTTTCTACTTCGGTTACAAAAGCACAAAGGCGTGCAATCGGTGTTCCCTTAGATGGCGCACTGGCATGTCCTCCATTACTTTTTGCAGTAAACTTCACGTCGGCTTTGCCCTTCTCAAAGACACCCACCATTGCAAAGTTTCCAGGAATTCCTCCAACGGGTTCCGTAATGATGGCTCCACCCTCGTCACACAGAAGGAACAGCCGGATTCCTCTTTTCTGCAGTTCCTTTACAAGCTTCGGTGCTCCGTCTCCTGCCCATTCTTCGGTACAGGAGGATGCCAGATACACGTCCGTCGGCGGCACAAAGCCTTCCGCAAGCAGTTCTTCCACGGCCTCCAGAAAAGCCATTACCGTACACTTCGTATCCGCCGTGCCCCGTCCCCATACCTTACCATCTGCAATATCTCCGGAAAAAGGAGCATGAATCCACTCTCCCTCTGCCGGGACGACATCCTGATGACTCATCAGAAGGATCGGCTTTTCGGACGATTTCCCCTTCCAATAATATAACAGGTTTCCGTCTATTTCAGTTTTCTGAAGCTCTTTATGTACCAACGGGAAAAGCTCTTCTAAAAAACCTTATGAAATTCAAGATATTTCTCTACTTCCGTCTCTCCGGCATGTGAGGTTGTGTCACACTGTACCATCTTAGAAAGCTTTTGGGCAAGCCGAAGTGCCTCTTTTTTTTCCTCTGCTTCCGGCTTATAATCCGAAGTTTTCTTCGGCATCAAAAGTGTCCGGACTATTGCAATCAGTAACAATAAAAGAATAATCAGAAGTATTCCCAGTAAACCCAATCCTACATATTTCATGATTCTCGCTCCTTCTTTCCCTTCTTAAAGAAAATCCACGCTACCAGAATGGCAACTGCACCAGACGGAATAATCATAAAGCTGGTTGATCCGATCAGTCCCGGCACAAAAAATAAACAGCGCACTCATCAACACAAGGGGGGAATACAGCGATATGCATATTCTTACGGTAATATTTATATGCCATCGCTCCAAATAACGCCGGAACCACGTTTTCAAACGCCGGCTGCAATACTTCACTCTGTAAAACCGGCTGCAGCGGAAACCATTAAAAGGACGCCGACTGCCAAAACCAGAATCGTAACAAGGGATGAGGTTGCGATGGAAATCGTAGAAATGATTTCATTTTCCGGTGTTCCGGTCTTCGCACCCACCATGTCACGTGCATTGACTGCACACGGAATCTTCATATTAATCAGATTACCGGTAATAAATGCAAGGTATCCGCCACCGGAACCCAGCATCGGTGTGTAGATCAAAAACTCTGCCACACTGCTCACCAGCCATACCAGTCCTACGGACAAAAAGCTCTTGCCACCGCTCCAAGATCCGGATAAGCTCCTAAAATTTTCCCCATCAAAAACGGTGCCCCTACCAGCATAACCAGTGTCACGGCACTTACTACTCTTCCGATTACATGCGTGCGTTTCCGGTATTCTTCCCACGTACTTGTTTTATTTTCTTCCATAATTCTCCTGTCCCTTTCTTAAAATTGTGATCCACTTCTATGTATCTGCTTTTCTTCATCTATCTTATCAGATCAGCCCGACAATCACAGCGGCTGTCATACCGGCAATCATACTTCCCGCAATGGAAAAGCTATCTACCCAGCCAAGCTTTTTCTTTTCAGACAGAAATACGAAGATTCCCATTACCAGTGCAGAAACCACCATAACCACAAGCGGAATGATATCACCATGAAAGGTAAACAGACCATTTTCAGAAATGAAGCCTCCGATGTAACGGCCAATGTAGGTACTTACAAGTCCAATGAACATTGCTGTCATCGCAAGATCTGCAAAACCGGCCGTTCCCGACTTGCCGGAGGAGGAATTCTTCGTGAGCTTCTGTGTATACTTCTTATTCAAGAAAATCGATAATACCATGCCCCACATAATACAGATACTCATCAACAGAGCAATCGTAGAAAATGACGTTGCTGTTATTTCAGATGCAGAAAGTGTCGTCATTCCCACCTGCTCCGCTGCTGCCTGCGCTACCTGTGTCTCATAATGAAGCGCTCCAATCACGGAAAGACGAAGCCACGGCCACGGTGTTCCCAGACTTCCGGAAAGTGCAATGACTCCCAGCAAAATTCCAATACTCGGCAGTACCGAAAAGGTTGCACTTGAAATAATGGTCCGTTTCATTTTCGTTTCATCCATTCCCAGTGCCTTGCCCGCCCGATAAGCCCTGATGAGGAAAATCACACAGACAACTGCCACAAATGCAATGATGCTGCCGCAAATGAGATACATGGGCGCACTGTTCAACTGATTTAAAATCGTCATAACTCTACACTCCTCTACTTTTATGGATTTAATCTCCCTAAGATTATGCCACATCAACTCCAAAAGTTCCACCCGTTCTTTTCTAAAGAGCGGACCGGGAATTAAAATCAGATTGTCATGCCAATCGTTTTTTATCACTTTTCTCAAAAAGGCAAAAATAGAACGTATAGTTTATTTCCATACGCTCTATCTCACATTTCATATTATTTTTTTCTTCCATTACATCCAAATCAAAAGAATGCCGGATTACTATCTTCCTTATTTGCAGTTTAATACTTGCAACTATAACCAAATCCTGTCCCTACACAAACATCAATCTTTGTCTTGCATACAATACCTTCTTCATCCTGCCTTGACGTGATGCCATAAAATTTCTCCTTTCCGTAACGATTGGAGAAGTTCTCATAGATGCTACTCTTTTTCGTCTAACAATTTTGCAACACCTTCCTGCATCACTTGTGTAATGGTTTTGTTGGAGGATTCAGCATATCTCTTAACTTTCGCATAATCCTCTGGCTTCATTCTTATACTTACTACTTTTTTCTTTTTTTACATCTGCCTTTGGACGTCCCGCCTTTGACATACCTATTCCTCCTTACCACCAGTATATTTTTTGTATGACAAAAATGTCAACAAGCAAATTAGAACAAAAAGATTATTTTAACTGTGCCTCTCATGTCTGAATGCTCTAATATAAATTGTAAATATTCTTTGCTTGAAGATATGTTTTTATCCTTTCAAATACCTACACATTTTTCCACTATACTGTAATCTCAATTTGATTATCCTCAACCGCAACAATGCAGCTTTCGTAATATCCATCACCCGTAGTACGTGGTCCACTAATAACCTCATAACCATCTGCTTTTAATTCTGCTGTCAATTCATCCACTTTTTCTATGCTTCCCACGCTAAAAGCTATATGTGAATATCCAGTACGAGCTGGTTTCTTCGGTAAATCAGCCATTTCCGGTATGTTCATGATTTCAATACGTGCACCATCATCAAATGTAAGAAAATAAGAACAAAAGCCTGTTTTCTGATTGTGATATCCATCATTTGATTTTGCCCCCCAGATACTTCACAAAGAATTTTTTTGTATTTTCCAAATCATTTACATAAAGTGCAACATGTTCAATTCTCATGATTATCACCCCCTGTTTCGTGGCGCGAACGCAACGTCTTCATATACAGTTGACATAAATAACTGGCTGTCTGAATCCTGAAACACATACCCCAGCTTTGCGCGAATTCTGCGGCAGATACTGTTTGCTTACCGGATATTCCCCAACCTGAATCGTCCCTGAGTAATCCATATTCAGCCCTACCATGCAGACGAGCAGCAGAACAACACGCAGTCGCCGCAGGCACTTACCAAACGATAATTCTGCCAGCAGAAATCCTGCAATCAGATAGACAGCCATCCCCAACAGACCAATCAGATCATATTTTGGAAATGACACAGCCGCCGAGCAAGCATACATCGTACCTGCCACAGCCGGAGTGACCAGCGCATCTGCCATGTGCATAAAAATTCCCCTGAGACTTCGTTTTCTCTGTACCTACTTTACCATAGAACTGAAAAACCACAAGCCCCAGGGGGGTGTTTGTCAGCCAGACACCGTCATCCCATTACTGTTTAATCGTGCCTCATTCCAGTAACGTATTTCCAACAGCCGTTACTTCTTCTCGTTTACGGTTACGGTCATTCTTATGACCTTTGACTGACCGTTTTGCAATCTGACAACCGCCTTGACGACTGTCTTTCCGGGCTTCAGACCCGTGATCCTGCCATTTGAGCTAACGCGCGCCACATCCGGATTGAGTACCGAAAAAGTCACTTTATCAACATTGAACCAGTTGACCCCTTTCTCAAACCAGAAGTACGTCCCCTGCCTCTCGCGGATGGTGGCTGATTGTTTCGTGGCTTTGATCGACCGCAGTATCTGTTTCGTGAGTGCTTCTTCCTCATCGGCTGTCACTAACTCATAGATTCCGTGACCCAGCTCATTATGATCCAGTTCAACGCTTCCATCTGCCGCTACCCTGAAAGGCATTTTACTGACTACAAGCTTCTCACCTGTTTCAGGATCTATCTCAATGATCTTCATTTTTTTTTAGGTCTCACGGTTCTTTTCAGAAGCGTATTTACATTGACCGTCACTTCCCGGATGACCCAGTCGTTTTTCGTGAGCATCTTGATCGTGGTCTTTACATTCTTCGTACCTGCTGCCTTTACGATCTCTGAAAGTGCTTCCCCGGAGATCTTCACATTGCCAAAACCTCTATCAAGAATTTCTGCGGTAGCTGAAGTGATCTTACCTTTGGCATTCTTCGATACATTGACCACTATATTCATTCCTGTCTTTTCATTTCTGATCTCGGTCCTGATCTGTACGGAACCGTCCTCTGTCCGGATTTCAGTCGTGGTCACAACTGTACCATCTTCTCTGGTTTCGGTCTTAGTCGTAGTCTTGTCCTTGTTATCGTCCTGTGGCGGAGCAGTTTCAGATCCGCTGTCGGTGGAACCGTCTGATGAACTGCTGCCGGAGCTGCTGCCACTGTCCGAGCTACTGCCGGAACTGCTTCCACCGGAGCTGCTTCCCAACCGGAAAGCTGGTGCCCCCATCCGAGCTACTGCCGCCGGATGATTCTTTCGTAAATGTCATTCCGACCACATCACTCATGATATGACCATCTTCTATCGCAATTGCCCGGATCGTAGTCGTCTCTGTCAGCGTAATCGGTGTGTCGTACTTCTTCGATTCCATTTGTTGGCACTGTATCATCTGTTGTGTAATAAATAATCGCACCGGTGGTCGCTGTGATCGTCACATCCGTGCGATCCGAAAACTTGTCAGCACCGGAAATCGTCGGAACGCCGCTGTCTCTCGGAGTTTCAATCTTACGATTGCCAGCTGCCAAAATTGTATTGTCTGATCCGACCGCTCTGACATGAAGATCAACCATCTGACTGCCGAAAAATGTCTCCCTGCTTCTCAAGTTCCTGCAATGGGTGATAATTTATGCCATCGATACTATACTGATAGCTTTTCCCCATATCAGTATCTGCCAGACCTGTCACCTGCATAACATATACGGTAGCGCTATCGTTTGGTCTTATACTCACATCAAACTGAATTGTTTCCTCCTGTGGCGGAGCAGTTTCAGATCCGCTGTCAGTGGAACCGCCTGATGAACTGCTGCCGGAGCTGCTGCCGCCGGATGATTCTTTCGTAAATGCCATTCCGACCACATCACTCATGATATGACCATCTTCTATCGCAATTGCCCGGATCGTAGTCGTCTCTGTCAGCGTAATCGGTGCATTGTACTGCTGTGATCCATTTGTTGGCACTGTACCATCTGTTGTGTAATAAATGATCGCACCGGGGGTCGCTGTGATCGTCACCTCCGTGCGGTCTGAAAACTTGTCAGTACCGGAGATCGTCGGAACGTCGCTGGCGCTCGGAGTTGTAATCTCACGATTGCCAGCTGCCAAAATCGTATCGTCTGATCCGACCGCTCTGACATGAAGATCAACCTTCTGACTGGCGCCAAATGTCTCCTGCGTCTGAAGTTTCTGCAATGAGTAATAATCTGTTCCATTGATACTATACTGATAGCTCATCCTATCAGTATCTGCCAGACTTGTCACCTGCATAACATATACGGTAGCGCTATCGTTCGGTCTTATACTCACATCAAACTGAATTGTTTCCTCCTGTGGCGCTGTGCCCTGATCTCCGGATTCTGCCGTCCCGGTGTTGTCGCTCGCGTATACCGTTTCCGGTGCGAGCAATCCACCAGGTACACTCATGGATGACACGACCGTAGCTGCGGCAATCCCCAAGGTCAGGATTTTTGCCAATGCTTTGCTTTGTTTTGATTTCCGTTGTTTCATTTTTTGCTGTTTCATTTTTCGTTGTCTCATTCGTCGATCCCTCCTTTTACTGATGCTGTTATTAGGCGTTTGCGAAACTATTTGTTATTATCTGGGCTACCTAGCTGTGGGCGCAGTGGCATTCTGATCAAGCTGCTCTGGATTTTCTCTGTTAATCCGATCTACAATATAATTGATAGAATCTTTGATGTTAGCTGCATTGATAGGATTGTTCGTCTTAGAAGTAAATACCAGATCCTCAAATCCTTCTCTCGGAGAAAACCGAGTAGCAATGTCTTTATGGTATGTTCTCTGATATATAAGCACATCATGCACTTTCTTAATCATTGGAATCTTTTGCGAAATCCTGCATATTTATTTTACCCATATAATTTCCTCCCAAAAATATGGAGAAGATTATATGTCTCTCTTCTCCATAAATATATCATGTTTATCACTTAATTTCTACGGCTTTTAAGCTGGGGAAACGCTGATTAATTCATGCATCTCCTTCCCCTTTGTCTTATCTACTGCATCCCTTCCTGCAGGTGTCCCGGACACCCTTGCCTTCATTGCTCGTTGCTCGCATAAATAATAGAATGCACGCTCTGCGAGCATTCTATCGTTATGAATAAAAAGAACCGGCTGATTCATAAATGCCGATTCCCATGCGGGAGGTGCTTCTGGACTACGGAGCGGAGCTTCTGGGGCCGGTGCCGCCAGGGAGGGGCCTATGTGCTCCGCCAGGCCATTGCGGATTATCTGTATGGATTCCGCTCCATGACCGTCTCTCCGGATCAGATTCTGGTGGGAGCGGGCACGGACTTTCTGTATCATCTGCTGATCCAGCTTTTGGGCCGGGACAAGTGCTACGCTGTGGAGGATCCCGGCTATGGGAAGATCCGGCAGGTCTACGAGGCTGCCGGGGTGCCCTGCCTGCCGGTGCCGTTGGATGGGGATGGAATCCGGATCGACCGGCTGGGGAGGCCCAGGTGCTGCACCTGTCTCCCTCCCATCACTTTCCCACCGGGATTGTCACCCCATTGGCCGCCGCCAGGCCCCTGCTGGAGTGGGCGGAGGGAGGGGAGGGACGATACCTGATTGAGGACGACTACGACAGCGAGTTCCGGCTGGCTGGCCGCCCCATTCCTACGCCCAATCCATTGACCGGGCAGGGAAGGTGATTTACCTTAATTCCTTCACCAAGTCCATCACCCCGGCCATTCGGATCAGCTACCTAGTTCTACCGCCGGAGCTGATGGAAGAATTCCGGCGCCGACTGGGGTTTTACGCCTGTACGGTGCCCAGCTTTGAACAGTACACCCTGGCCCGCTTCCTCAGTCGGGGCTACTTTTGAGAAGCACATCAACCGGATGAAAAAGTATTACCGAGGTCAGCGGGACCGGCTCATTGCCGCCTTGTCCCATGCCAGCTTCTCCCGCCAGGTGGAGATCCTGGAGCAGGACGCGGGCCTTCATTTCCTCCTCCGGGTCCGGACTCACCGCCCAGACCGGGATCTGAAGGCGCTGTGCGCCCAGGCGGGGATCCGAATTTTCTGCCTGTCAGACTACAACCAGCGGGAGAACCCCCGCCGATTCCCACTGCCTGGTGGTCAACTACACCGGCTTCGACGGAAACGCTGCCCCGGAGCTCCTGACCCGTCTGGAGGCGGCGCTGAAAGACTGGATGGAATCTCCGTAAGTGTATGGACACTTCCGCTGTCCCTGAGGCCAGATGTCAAAACGGAACGGCTGAAGCCGTTCCGTTTTGATGAGGAAATCTTAAAAAGTTTTGGCCAGCTCCGCAGCCTGGGCGCAGGCGGCGCGGAGAATGGATTCCGGATTGGCTCCCATGGCGTCCAGGCCGTCTGCCGCCACACAATCGTACCGGTCGATGCCGAAAAAATTCTGCCATGGCTTGCAGGTAGCGGCTGCCCATTTCCAGATGGGACCCTTCGTAAGCGCTGCCCCGGGTGGTGAGGAAGACCATGCGCCGGGCTTGGCAGATGCCGTAGCAGCCGGCCTCTCCGCAGCCAAAGGTGATGTTCTCTACACTGACATTTTCGATATAAACCTTCAGAAGCGCCGGAAAGCTCAGGTCCCACAGGGGCGCGGCCAGAACAATGGCGTCGGCCTGGGCAAATTGCCAGGCGTAGCGGAATCGCGGATGAGTCCGGTTTCCAGCGGCCAGCAGGTCCTGCCGCTGTTGGAAAAAGGGACCGGAGAAGTACTGTAACCCCTCTGCGGCCAGCTCTAGAGGCTCCACCGCCCAGCCCTGGGGCAGGGCGTCCAGGAATGCTTCGGCCAGGCGCCTGGTTCGGGAGGTCTGCCCCCGGATGCAGCAGTCTACATATAAAAAGCCGTTTCATGCCCGGTTCAACACCTCCACCTGGAGGCCCTCCAGCACGTCCAGGACTTCTCCGTGGAGCTTGGGGTCGAAACTGGCGGTGAGGGCTGCATCCACCACAATCCGGGCCTCGGGATACCGGCTTTGGAGCACCACGGCATTGCTCACCACACAGATGTTAGACACCAGACCCACCAGTTCAATCCGGTCGGCCCGCTCCGGCAGAACGGCCAGGACTGTCGGGTCTCCGCAGTCAATGCCAAAAGCTGGTTTGTCGATGCCTTTGGCGCCGCAATCGGCCAAGGCCTGGGCGGTTTTCCCGTACAGAGCCCAGCCGTGGCTTCCCTGCACACAGTGCTTCACCGGCAGGAGCTTCCCTTCCCGGGTCTCCAGATAGTTCTCCTGGTGGGTGTCCCGGGTGAAGATGACATGGCCGGGGGCATAGCTCCGGATTTTCTCCGCAATCCCCTCATCCAACTGCTCCGCCCCAGGGAAGCCCAGGGCCCCGTCTACGAAGTCGTTTTGATAGTCGATGACGAACAGGTACTGTTCCATGGTGGTGCCTCCTAAGTTTGTCAAAATGATGGAGCTTATACGCGCTTGGATTTGCTGTCGATCTCCTGGCGGCATTGGGCCAGGAAGGCCTGCAGGTCCATGACGCCCTCGTCACCGCCGGAGCGGGTGCGGACGGCCACGGTGCCGTTTTCTGCCTCCTTGTCGCCCACCACCAGCATATAGGGAATCTTCTCCTTCTGAGCCTCCCGGATTTTATAGCCCAGCTTTTCGGAACGGAAGTCGCCCTCGGTCCGGATTCCGGCAGCCTTCAGCTGGCGCACAAGCCCTCAGCATAGTCGTGGGCCCGGTCTGTGATGGGCAGGATCCGCACCTGGGTGGGCATCATCCACAGGGGAGGGCGCCGGCGTACTCCTCGATGAGGTAGGCCAGCGTGCGCTCGTAGCAGCCGAGAGACGTGCGGTGGATGATGTAGGGCCGCTTCTTCTCGCCGTCGGCATCTACGTATTCCATGTCGAACTGCTCGGCCAGCAGCTGGTCGATCTGGATGGTGACGAGGGTATCTTCCTTGCCATAGACATTCTTGTACTGGATATCGAGCTTCGGGCCGTAGAATGCGGCTTCATCGATGCCGACGGTGTATTTTACCTGGAGATCGTCCAGAATTTTTCCCATGATGCCCTGGGCCTCATCCCACTGCTCCGGAGTACCGATGTACTTTTCGGTATTGTTGGGATCCCACTGGGAGAAGCGGAAGGTGCAGTCCTCCAGCAGACCGACGGTTTCGAGGCAGTACTTAGCCAGATCGAGGCAGTGGCGGAACTCCTCCTCGAGCTGATCGGGGCGCAGCACGATATGGCCCTCCGAAATCGTGAACTGACGCACGCGGATCAGACCGTGCATTTCGCCGGAATCCTCGTTGCGGAACAGCGTGGACGTCTCGCCCAGGCGCATGGGCAGGTCGCGATAGCTGCGCTGCCGCGGTTCAGGAATACCTGATACTGGAACGGGCAGGTCATAGGACGCAGGGCAAAGCACTCCTTGGTCTCATCCTGGGGATCGCCCAGCATAAACATACCGTCCAGATAATGATCCCAGTGGCCGGAGATCTTATAGAGCTCGCGCTTGGCCATGAGGGGAGTCTTGGTCAGGAGGTAGCCCCGCTTCTCTTCCTCGTCCTCCACCCAGCGCTGCAGCAGCTGGATGACCCGGGCGCCCTTGGGCAGCAGGACCGGCAGGCCCTGGCCGATGACATCAACGGTGGTGAAGTATTCCAGCTCACGGCCCAGCTTATTGTGGTCGCGCTTGAGAGCCTCCTCCCGCTGCTTCAGATACTCGTCCAGCTCCTCCTTCTTCGGGAAGGCAACGCCGTAGATGCGCTGGAGCATCTTGCGCTTCGAATCGCCGCGCCAGTAAGCGCCGCAGCACTGCGTCAGCTTGATGGCGTTTGCCTTGATGCGGCCGGTGGAATCCAGATGGGGGCCGGCGCACAGGTCGGTAAAATCGCCCTGGGTGTAGAAGGAGATGACGGCGTCCTGGGGCAGGTCTTGAATAAGCTCCACCTTGTAGGGGCTCGTTTTTCTCCTCCATGTAAGCAATGGCCTCTGGGCGGGGCTTCTCGCTGCGCTCCAGATGCAGCCGCTCCTTGCAGATCTTCTTCATCTCCGCCTCAATCTGATCCAGATGCTCCTGGGTGAAGGAGAAGGGGCTGTCGAAGTCATAGTACCAGCCCTCGTCGATGGAGGGGCCGATGGCCAGCTTCACCTCCGGCCACAGGCGCTTGACGGCCTGGGCCATCACGTGGGAGCAGGTGTGCCAGTAGGTCTGGCGGTATTCGGGGTTTTCAAACGTGTACAGATTTTCTTCGGACATGGTAGCGTCCCTCCTTTAGATTGGGGCGGGTATGCAAAAATCCCACCCCTGAAAAATCAGGGGTGGGATACAAAATCGTATTCCACGGTTCCACCCTGCTTGCAGCCCGGGGGCTGCTCACTCATTGCCGCTGTAACGGGCGGGCCCGTCTCCGCTTACTAAAAGGACCTTCGGCGGAGCGGCTCGGAAGAGGTGCGCCACAACTGCGCAGGGGCGTGGGACTCTTCCACCATGCAAGTCCCTCTCTGGCCGTCTTTCACAGGGGCAAAAGCTTCGTCATAGCCATTTATTTCGCTCAATATAACACAAATTTTCCATGGTGTCAATGGGAAAATCTCCGTTTTTTTTCGGGACAGCATCCTGCGTTGTGAATGATGTGGCTCCAGACTCAACCGCTGGCACGGCCGCTTTGGACAGAGGCTTTTCTCATTGCGTTTCGTCATGCTTTACTGGCTGCAACTTACCAATGGCGTCATACAGGGCCTTTCGCTCCGCTTGCTGCATATTGCTCAGATAGAGGATGGTTTTTTCTAACTGATTTTTAAGAATCTTACAATGGTCGGCTAATTTGTCGCGGGCATCTGCACTCCATTGCGTTTGATAAACCCGGTAAAAACACATATTGCAAATATTCCGTGCCCAGCAGTCTCTGCAGGGTTCCCGGCCCAACTTGGTATACATCTCCAGCTCATCTACCGCCGGCTTGGATGCCTGCAAATCGAAATCCCCAGGAAAATGTTATCCAGTAGCATGTACTTGCCGGGAATAAACATGTGACAGGGGTAAATATCTCCATTGGCTGCGATGGTCAGGGATTGCAGGCCTGCTTCGCAGAGATAGTCCTGCCCTTCTTTCATATTCAGCCTTCGGCTCGTCTGGATTACAAACTGCCGGAGCATCAGAGGAACTTCCTCATACTTTTTTTTCAAGAAACAGCAGGGCGAGGCTTCGGTTATCCTGCGCCATTCTTGCTGCAGCCCCTTCATAAGTCGGCTCAAAAGTAGGGTCGCTACAGTCGCAATCGCATAGATAGATGCCAGAGATTCCCAGTTCCTCCTGCAAAGCTGCTACGGTTTCCTCTCTGGACAGTCCGGCTCTTTCGTGAACTGCCGTATAGGTTTTGCCTCCACCATGGCAGGTTCAATTCCGTGCGCCCGTAGTTTCTGAATATTTCGGAGTACCAAGTCATGAGTCTTGTAGCCGTTGGGGAAGACCCGAAGCTGATCATTGATTTCAGCGGGTCCATCGATACTGATTGTGACGTGAATCCGATAGCGATGGAGCACCTCCATGCATTTTTTGAGAAATTGAAATGCAATTCGTAATGATAAAAAATTCTGGGGTTTCCTGCATTTGACCGCACGCGGCGAGTCGGGCACATTCGTCACAAATGGCTTCCATTGTGTCTGGAAGTGTAGAGGGTTCCCCGCCAAAAAAGGCAATTTTGGATATTTTATGAATGCCCTGTTGGGCCAGAATCCGGATGATGCGTCTGCCTTGCTCCGGAGTGAGACGGACGGCTTGCTGTCCATAGGTTCCACCCTCGGCGAAGCAGTACCGGCAGCGCAGGTTGCAGCTGTTCTGGAGCAGGATTTCCAGTTGGTAGAGTTCCCCTGTATCCAAATATGTGGGTGTTCGCTGTAAAAGGTGTGCTGGTCGTTGTGAAATGCCTCCCGCAGCTTGGATTCCAGTGCTTCCCACTCCTCAGCCGGTAAACTCCTCGCACGCTGCTGCCGCTGCTTATCCATTATGAACCTTGCGGCGGAGATTGCCAGGCGAACCACACCATTGCTTTTTGGATCATAGAGCACGCCGTAGGGCATTGCCTCATCCGTCAGAACTTGGATCCTCGCCAGCCAACCTTTGGGGATGCTCCATTCATCATCAGTGATGCGCAGGGCTTCCTCTCGCCCATTCCGGTAAGCTCTTTCCGATGGTGTCCTGGGAGGAGGCCACCAAAAAAAAAATCAGTGGCTCCAGATACCCTGCCTGCCGGGCCAACTTGATTACATTCAACTCGAAACACCGGTCCAGCTGGGAAAAATGTAAATTCCCTTGATTGGGATGGGTGTGCAAAAATACAAACAACCGGTTTGCCTTTTTTTGAGCAGATCGCAACGCTGCTAACACAAAGTGGGGCTCAGGTCCAGCTGCACCTCCGTGCTGGACTTGACGTAGGACTGTAGATCCATGAAGCTTTCCAGGAAGAACGCACCGCTGTGATAGGCTCCCTCAAAAGAAAGGCCCGTTCTTTCCGCTCTGCCTTGCATTGTTCCCGCAGGGTAGGCAGGAGGTGGTCCCGATCAATCAGTACCATGTCAGTTCCTCCCCAATCAATGCAGCGCCAACAGCTGCTTGCGCTGGGGGCTGAGGCTTTTCATAGGAGCCGTGCTCCAGAAGCTTGCCCTGTTCCAGCACCAGGACTTCGTCATAAGCTGCCAGCAGCTCCTGATTCGTGCGATGCGTGATGGCAATCAAGGTCAGGCCTTCCTTTTCCAGAAGGACCTGGTTGATTTGAGATGCGGTCTGTGGATCCAAGCTGGCCGTGGCTTCGTCCACCAACATAACCTCTGTGCCCCGGGCAAAGGCCCGGGCAATGGCAATGCGTTGCTGCTCGCCACCGGACAAATTTCGGCCGTTTTCCTCCACCATAGAGTCCAGCCCATGGCCCATCCGCTCCACTACCTGGGTAAGACCTGCGTCGTGAATCGCTTGCCATACCTGCTCATCAGGACAGTCCTGGAACATGGTGATGTTATTGCGAATGGTATCTTCAAACAGAAATACCTTTTGATGAATCATCGCTACGTGCTGGTAGAGGCTCTGCCTGTCGATGTCATCCAGGCAGACGCCGTCAAAGTAGATTCCTCCAGTATATTCCGAATAGTAGCCCATGAGCAGACGAATCAAGGTGGTCTTTCCAGAGCCGGAGCCACCCACCACCGCATATTTTTTTCCCTTCTTGGAAGCGGTAATTCAGCCCGTGGAGAACTTCCTTGTTCTCCCTCATAAGAGAAGCGCAGACCTTCCACTTGAATCTGCCCGGCTTTGGCAATGGATACTTTTTCTGTTGCCTCTACCTGCTCCTCTCCATCCAGCACGGCTACCACTCTGGCAATCACCGGCTTGACGGTCTTGTATTCCAACAGCTGGGATGTAATCTGCCTGGCAGGATTTACGACATAATTGGCAATTTGTAAGGCGCCCAGAAGAATTCCCATAGTAATTTCGCCTTGGATCACCAGATAGGCGCAAAAGATCATCTGTACGATACAGCCGAAATACACCAGGCCCTCACTGATGGCAATGGACTTTCCTTGGGTAATCCGCATCCGAAAAGCGTCCGCTTTACACGGTCGAAGGTGCTGCTGCTTTTCTCCTGGATTTTTTCCTCCACGCCGAAGCTTTTGATGACTTCAAAGCCGGTGAAGGTGTCCTTGATTTCCGCATTCATTCCATCCAAGGATTCCATATATTTCTGCTGCGCCGCTGCGGCACGTTTGCCAATGAACAGTGGAGGGAGAAATTGCAGCGCAGTGGTTATCACGCAAATCAGTGCATTCAAGGATTATAGACCAGCAGCGCCACCAAGCATACGCTCGCGCAAATGACATTGCCCGCAGTTTGGGGCAGCAGGCGAAAGACCATTTCATCAATTTTCCGCACGTCATTATTTAAAATGGAAATATACTTTGCGCTATTTTCGCTGTTAAATGCGTTGATATCATAATGTAAAATTCTGCTCATCAAATCCTTTTCCAAAGCTCCATTTGCGGCTCGCAAAAAAACGGGCGCGGAAATAGCTGTCGCCATATTCCGTCAGCATACACACCAGCAAAAAAGTGACGCCCAGAATTAACATAGACTGAATTCCGGTCAGTCCATCTGCCGCATAGACCGTATCGGCCATATGTTTTACAAAGAAGGACCAAAATACCAAACAAAGAGCCATAAAAAGGTCTGCTAGCATCCACAATACAAGTTTCCCTCTGTATCTCTTGAAATAACGACCCATTGAAGCACCTCTCCTTTTCCCTTAGGCTTGAAAGAATGTTTTGACTGTGGACGGCAGGGTGTTGCCCTGCCGTCCAGATGCTGTGGATTAGGTCTTTGGCGTGTTTTTCCGCACGAACCGATTAATGCACCGCACCAGCCAAGGGTGCAGCTCATGTCAGCCAGCATGGCCTCATCGCTGCGGGAGATGTTCTCCATCTCGACAGCAAGCAGATCCTGAATCTTCATGATGTAGCTCTCCTTTCTTTTTATTGTGCAAGGAAGCGTACTTTGCACAACCCTATGATAGCAGCTTCTCTTTAGAAATCCCATTGCAAACCTGGCAACTTTTTTCGCCTGGTTTGCAATGGCATTTTTTTGCGATATGCGGGTATCCTCTTTTTTACCAGATAATACTATATTTGGCATCTTGCCATATGATTTCAGGAAAGAGGTAATCAACATGAAAAAATGGGTTCTGAAAGTATTTAGCGCTTCCGCTGCACTGACGCTTCTTGTGACGGCAACCATCCCCTTTGATTGCAAAATGCATTCGCAAGTTGGTCGGGGACTTTCCGTAGCTGTTTGGTCCGATGACTGGCGGGATTCGCTTAGAACTTAGAGTCCAAGCTCATATCGATTCCATATACTTCTGTGCAGTGGACTCGGATGTGTGCTTGACCCACAGTGTCATTGGACATCAGGGCTGCGGCATACGCCTGCTGTAAGTAAAGACAAGGCCGTTCGTCTCATTTCCGTTTTTACTTCTGCGGATACAGATTTCATTTGTTGCTCCAGGTTCCACGCCAGGTTGTAACAAAGCATGGCGAGCCTGGCGCTATCCTGGTATTCCAAAGAAACGCGTAAGCATTCTCGTGCCAGATTATTGGACTCAGATAGTAACCACAATCTCCCCAGATACTAACAAGTTGTAGCCCTAGTCGAACATAGAGGTCTTCGTAGTATATAGGATTTGCATCTGCACTCCCAATGCAATTTCTGGCGTATGCTGCTATGACTTGCGCTTTTTCAGTTTACCTAACGTTTTTGTAACACCGGGCGAGGCCGTTGAGGATCAAGAGTTCGTTTGTGGATAATATGGCGGACCGCCAGGTTCCAATTTCGTCTAAAATTTAATGGCAGCGTGTAACTCAAAGAACCTTTTTAACAATTTGACCTCACAGTCTGGCAAAAAGATATTTCGGGTGCTGAGGAGGTAGGCATTCCAGGATCATTGCTTTAGACATAGATAGAAATTGCAGATTTGTTTTTTCTCTTTTGGTATGTTCTGCCAGCTTTTCCCAAAGTGGAATTGCCTGGAAAGCATCATATGCCAACACAGCTCGCCCAATCTCACTGCGTAGAATGTAGTCTTCATAAAGATCGGATATGACTTCATAGTCATATCGCTCTCCAGACATGTTAACCCTGCGCAGCAGACTCTTGCGCACCTTCTTATGCAGAGAGCTCCTACGATTTTCGATTCGGGACAGGGTGCTGACGTCACAAATACCATCGGCGGCATCCTCCCTGAGATAATCCCAGCAGCTTCCGCCGCTCCCGGATCACCTGGTTCAGGCAGTAGACGTTTCCCCGTTCCATATAGGGAACCAGTAGCTTCACCTGGGCCGGACCTTGGGCTTGCAACACGTTCAGCCAGTGCAGCAATTGCTGCGGCTCCTGTTCTGTCCGCCCCAGGGCGGTAAACAGCCGCTGTTTCCATTCCAGCAGACGCCCATAGGCGTATAGCCGCTTTTCCTGAGACAGCTCCCACAGCGCCCGTTCGCAAATGGCAAGAGCTTCCGCCAGATGCCCCTGCCGGAATTCCACCTCAATGACATGGCAAGCTACATAGGGGAATAAATATACCCGCTCCCGGGCGTCATAACGGCGCTGGCACAGCAGCTGCAAGAGCTTCTGATAATCTCCGGATACGGCTTCCAGACCATCCATCTGCTCCCACAGCTCCAAATAAGTCAGCAGCAGCCAGCCCTCATTTTGACTCAAAAGCTGCGGCTCTCCGTGGTCTATCCGAGACGGTTGGGTTAAGAGAAGGGCCGCCAGGGCCAAATCCCGCAGCTCTTCTACGGCTGCACCCTGAAGGGCGCGGAGGTTGAGCCAGACAGTCTGGAGGAGAAACTGATGTTCCAACACATCTGCAGCCTGGTACGCTTGCATGGCCGCTGTTGCTAAGTTTTACCTCCCCCGCGGAAAGATGCCGCCAAATCCTCTGCCGCCGCAGCCATTGCTGGTACTCGTCCCAGTCCAGAATGCGGTCGAAGAGCTCAACAGGCTTTCCCAGCCGCTGAAGGAGCGCATCCGTCAAGAGCTTACCGGCTTCCCGCTCGCCATTTTCCACCCGGCACAGATAAGACTTTGTACACAGGCCTTGGGCCAACTGCTCCAGTGGAACCCCTCATAGGCCCGGACTTGCCCGATATAGCAGCCCATACGGTCTATTTGCGGCTCTGAATTTTTGTTGGCGTCTCTCAATCAATACATCTCTCCCTTGCCAGATAAATTTCTACATTGATGCTTCGAACTTGTAGCGCGCAGAACTTGCAGAGAGAATGCTCGTGGAGAAAATTACATTGAAATATTTTACAAAAAAAGGAAAAATTTTCAAGGCCCCCGCTGAGAAAAAAATATTGCGCTGACAGTGGCCATTGCCGCCGGAGGTATCTGGGGAAACCGAAGGGTGGCCCCTTGCTGATTTCAACCGTTTGTGCTATGGTTATATCAAAGGGGAGACATATGGCGCAGCTGACAGACGGCGTTCAATATCTCAAGGACATTGGACCGGCGAAGGCGAAATTATTTGAGGCTCTGGGGATTCGGACCATTGGGGATCTGCTATATCACTATCCCCGGACCTATGAGGACCGCACCAAGCTGGTGCCCATTGCCAGCCTGGAGGTGGGCCAACCCGCCTGCTTTCGGGCTATGGTTATGACCAGCCCCGGACCAGCCCTCATCCGGAAGGGATTGGAACTCACCAAGGTCACGGTGGCGGACCACTCCGCCAGGCTGAACATCACCTTTTTCAACCAGAAGCACACGGCAGAGAGGCTGGAATACGGGAAAGAGTATATATTTTACGGAGCGGTTTCCGGGGATTTCATTGGTTACAAATATGACCAATCCGGTTTTTGAGACGCCGGGGAGAAGCCCCTTGTGACCCGGCGGATTTTGCCGGTGTATCCTCTTACGGCGGGGCTGACAAACAAAGCGGTTTCCAAGGCAGTGCTCCAGGCCCTGGAGAGCTGCGGGACGCCGCCGGAGATTCTTCCCAGGAGGTCCGGACCCAATATGGGATTCTTCCGGCAGACAAGGCCTACCGGGCCATCCATCAGCCCCAGGATGCCGAGGAGCTGGACGGGGCCAGACGGCGGCTGGTTTTTGAGGAGTTTTTTGTATTTTCCGCAGGCCTCAGCCTGATGCGGGCCCGGCGGACGGTGCAGCAGGTGGGAGCTTATGAAAATCTGGAGCTGGAGCCTTTCTGCGCCGGACTGCCATTTTCCCTGACCGGGGCCCAGCGCCGGGCTATGGAGGAGATTGCCGGGGACCTGCGCCGGGGCGTGCCCATGAACCGGCTGCTCCAGGGGGATGTTGGCTCCGGCAAAACCATGGTGGCGGCGGCTGCCGCCTACTGGGCGGCGCGAAACGGGGTGCAGACGGCCTTGATGGCGCCTACGGAAATCCTTGCGCAGCAGCATTACCGTACCCTCAGGGGGCTGCTGGAGCCTCTGGGCGTCCGGTGTGTGCTCCTCACCGGGAGCCTGACTGGAGGGGAAAAGCAGCGGGTTCGTCTGGCTCTGGCGGGGGGACAGGCGGAGCTTGCCATTGGGACCCACGCCCTGCTGTCCCAGACCACGGAGTTTGCCCGCCTGGGCATGGTCATTACCGATGAGCAGCACCGCTTTGGCGTGGCCCAGCGGGCGGCTCTGTCAGAGAAGGGGCGGGGAGCGCATCTGCTGGTGATGTCCGCCACGCCCATCCCCCCGCACCCTGGCGCTGATCCTGTATGGAGATTTGGACGTTTCCATCCTGGACGAGCTGCCACCGGGGCGGCAGCGGACAGACACCTTCTTAGTAAACGAGACCTACCGTGCCCGGCTCAATGGCTTCTTTGCGGAAGGAGGTTCAGGCAGGACACCAATGCTATGTGGTCTGCCCCAGTGTGGAGGAGGGGGAGACGGAATCGGAAAGGCCGCCCAGGTTTGGGCGGAGACGCTACGGCAGCGGGTATTTCCGGATTTGCAGGTAGGCCTCCTTCACGGGCGAATGAAGGGACCGGAAAAGAGGCAGCCATGGCGGAGTTTGCCCGGGGAAAGACGCAGATCCTGGTGGCAACCACGGTCATTGAAGTGGGGAGTGGATGTGCCCAACGCTACGGTGATGGTGGTGGAGGATGCGGACCGCTTTTGGTCTCAGCCAGCTTCACCAGCTGCGGGGCCGGGTGGGCCGGGGACCGGCCAAAGCTACTGCATCCTCCTGTCCAACAACCGCAATCCGGACACCCAGGCCAGGCTGAAGGCTCTGTGCAAAACAGGGGACGGCTTCCGCATTGCCGAGGAGGATTTGCAGCTCCGGGGACCGGGGACTTTTTCGGCCACCGGCAGCACGGCTTGCCCACCTTCCGAGCCGCCAACCTTTCCATGGATGTGAGCCTCCTGCAGCAAGCTCAGGCGGCAGCTGCCCTATGGATTGACCGGCATGGAGACGCCGACACTTCAGAAGCCGCCTGCCTGCGGGCCCGGGTGGAGAGCCTGTTCCGGGACGGGTCTGTGGCGTGGAATTGAGTGGACGGACACGCAGGCCCGTGCCACGAATCTGGGGGGATATGTCCTGCATTGGAGCGGATGCCATTTCCCACTGCTGGTCCCTTGGAACCGAAGGGCGCTCGTCTGAATGGTACGCTTATGCCCTCGGGGAGGAAAAAGCGAAGTTATGCGGCTATTGTGAAGTTTGTGTGTTACTCTTCGGAAAACTGAAATTTCTTTTGACTCCCAGCGGGGTTTTTGCTATAATAAATTGCTTTATTTTGGCCTGCGGGAGGAATGTGCCATGCGAATGAGAAAAAAGCCAAATTTGGGTCCACGGATGGAACGGTGTGCAGACTGGTGGGTCCGGGAGCCGGAAGGGATGCCGGGCCGCTGGCGGGATCTGGCGCCCTCTTGCAAGACCCTGTGGGTCGAGGTGGGCTGCGGAAGGGGCGGTTTACGGTGGAGACGGCTGCCGCCAATCCGGACATGCTCCTCATTGCCATGGAGCGGGTGCCGGACGCCATGGTGGTGGCCATGGAGAAGGCCCGGGAGCTGGATTTGCGAAACGTGTTTTTGTGGATATCGATGTGGCACGGATTGAGGACTGCTTTGCTCCCGGCGAACTGGACGGCATGTACATAAACTTCTGTGACCCCTGGCCCCGGAAGAAGAATGCCAAGCGGCGCCTGACTCACCGCGGTTTTTTGGAGAAGTACAGCCGGGTTTTGACTCCAGGTGGGCAGATTCATTTTAAAACGGACAATGCCCCACTGTTCCAGTTTTCCCTGGAGGAGTTCAGGCTTTGGGCTTTCCGGTCCAGGCGGTAACCTGGAACCTGCATGAAAACGGACCTGTGGGTATTATGACCGATTACGAAGAGAAGTTTTACACCCTGGGCACACCCATCCACCGCTGCGAGGTTACGCTGCATCCCATAGAAGCGACAGAACCTGCGTATGAGAAGTCAGAAGACGGGGAAAACTCTGCTGAGGAAAGAGGCGAAGCCTGACGGTTTCCCGGTTCCTCCTGGTTGCCGGTGGAAAATTACCGGGAGAAATGGGTAAATTCCCAGGATTTTTGCCCTTGTCATTTTGCGAAAATCAGGATATAGTCAAAATGGTGGTGTGGGACCGCCGAAATTACATCCATGTGGAGGAAGTGCGTTTTTATGAGCAACGGAAAAAAGCCCGCAAAGGCAGGCGACGAGTCCTATGCTGTGTTACAGTCTCTGATTGCCAAGGGCCGTAAAGAGGGCATGCTCCGGGCTTCAGAGCTGAACGCAGAATTGGAAAAAGCTGGACATTTCTCCGAAAAATCGAAGAAATTTATGAAAAATTTGACACACTGGGGATTCAGATCGTGGGGGCAGACTTGGAGCTGGAGCTGGATCTGGACCTGGACGATACCCTGCCTCCTGTGGGAGACGACCTGGGGGAGAGCTGAACCTGGGCGAGGTGGAGGAAGAGGAGCTGGTGGACCCGGTAGATTTGGCCGCCGAGTACAGCCTGGACGACCCGGTGCGGATGTACCTCAAGGAGATCGGCCAGATCAAGCTCCTTTCCGCCGAGGAAGAGGTGGAGCTGGCCAAGCGGGTGGCCTCCGGGGACAAGGCTGCCAAGGACAAGCTCACCGAGGCGAACCTGCGTCTGGTGGTCTCCATCGCAAAGAAATATTCCGGCCGCGGCCTGCACATTCTGGACCTGATTCAGGAAGGCAACACCGGCCTTATCCGCGCGGTCGATAAATTCGACTGGACAAAGGGAAACAAATTCTCTACATATGCCACCTGGTGGATCCGGCAGGCCATCACCCGCGCCATCGCGGATCAGGCCGGACCATCCGGGTGCCGGTGCATATGGTGGAGGGTCATCAACAAGGCAACCCGCTGCAACCGGAAGCTGGTGCAGGAGCTTGGCCGCGAGCCTACCGTGGAGGAGATCGCCGCGGAGCTGAACCTGCCTGTTGAGAAGATCATCGAGGCCAACCGTACCGCGGCAGATACCCTCTCCCTGGATACGCCCGTAGGCGACGAGGAGGATACCACCATCGGGTCCTTCGTGGAGGACGACAACACCCCAGGCCCCGCCGCCGCTACCTCCAACACCCTGCTGGCCGAGGCCCTGTCGGAGATTCTGGGGACCCCTGACAGACCGGGAGGCTGATGTGCTGCGGATGCGCTTCGGCATGTACGACGGCCGCACCCACACCCTGGAAGAAGTAGGCCAGATTTTCGGCGTCACCCGGGAGCGAATCCGCCAAATCGAAAACAAGGCCATTCGCAAGCTGCGCCATCCCAGCCGGGCCAAAAAGATTAAGGATTTCTACTGCTGATGGTAAGCCCCAGCGGGATGGAAAACTGGAGCAAAGGTTGAAAATACTGCGTACAGGCAAATCGGCCAACCCGAAGGAGAACGGTTGGCCGATTTATTTGCCATCTGTGGGAGCGGCGTCCTGAACGTACCGGCCTGAGGGTAGGTCCGGACTTGCCTAAAAGCGTCAGGCTACAGAACATGCTGCCCCCGATGCGTCAAAGATGCAGCAGAAATCGGTGCAGT
>VOFJ01001457.1_pt1 | contig 41182 bp, 63 predicted proteins | sample 5384081 | NCBI WGS metagenome assembly VOFJ01 (sample SAMN12384729, study PRJNA508395) | human gut metagenome | isolation source: healthy gut I | host: Homo sapiens
GTCCAGATGCAGTGCCCAGTCCAGCAGATGAACATGAGTGCCAAAGCGCTCATGAAATTCGGACATAAACTCTGTCACCACTAAAACCAGATCTTCCACCGATGCGTGTTCGTCTAGCGTTCCGAACTGGTAGATGGTTTCTTCCGGGCAAGTTTTCTTACCTGCAAGTAAGTCCTCTATGGTTCGGTTGCGCTCGGTGTGGCGAATCTTTCGCATTGCGGGCATTCTGGTTCTCCACAAAGTGAGAATAGTGGATTTCATAGAACATCTTCTCCACATCGCTGAATGCGGTAGTCTGTTTATCCTTGTCGGATGCAGAACGGATGCCATGATAGCAGTCCCAGTAGATATTGCCCTTTGGCACGTTTTTGGTCAATGTGCTCGCTGTTGGAAAGGTTGAAACTGCGGTCATTGTGCTTGGGGTTGTAAGGTGCCGTGGGTCCCAGCTCTTCCGTTGTGTCGTGTTAATTTCAGATAGACATCCCTCTTTTCCTGTATTTTTTTTTTGTATGGCCGGTCACTCGTGCGATCAAATCACAGAAGTGATACAATTCTTCTAAGCAACGGGTCTCGCATTTCAAGACCGTGTCTTGAAATCTTCTCTCGGAATCAAGAGGTAATCCTTTCGGAAAAGGATTTATGTGTTTGTTATACTGCAAAGAAAGTGGCCTACCGCTCCTTCCCTCAGTGGGAGATCATGGCGTTTGTCGCTTTCCGCTTAGAAGAGTTTGCTTTCGCTCTGCAAGAAAAAGTATAACAGGATTTCCCGCAAAGCGCGTGGGCCTTGTACGTCAACTTTTGTAGACCTCATACGTCTATTTCTTCCAAAAATCTCCAAAATGCCGTACCGCCGTATTTAGTATAGCACTCGAAATTGTGAAAGTCGTGGGCCTCGTAGGCCTATTAAGTGGGCCTGTCAGGCCTACTTTTTTCAAAAAATTTCAAAAAGCGTAAGCGGGCACTAGATCACAGTGACTGCTGGGTCTCTTCATTTGAAGCCTACAGAAAGTATAACAGAGAAACTCATACTCGAACAGGAACCGAGAGTTCCTAATTTTCGGTGAAAGTAGGAAGCATCGTTCCCATTTCTTGTTGTATCGCTATTCTTTCTTTTGGAGAAATCGCTAAGATGCTGCATCTCTGCAATTATTATAGCACCTGAAATCACTAAAGTCGTGGGCTTCGTAGGCCTATTATTGACCCCCCTAAGTGAACCTGTTTTGATTACTTTTTCCTGATTTTGGTATAAGGTTTAGCGGGGGCTTTTTTCATTTCAACAGCTTGCTGGGAGAGAACGCAGCAGCGAAGCTGCTGGATCTGCCGCCGTTTTGCGCCAGATAATACCCAGTAGGATATGACGCACCGCATCATATCACTGGGGCAAGGCGTTCCCCCTGCACTCCCTTGGGCCATTTTGGCCCGTTGATTTTGGCAAGCTGGCGGTCAAAGATTTGCGAATCCCTGCCCACCAGCTCGTCCGGCTTTTCAACAGTGGGGGCCATTTTGGCCCGCTGATTCCGTTACGGGTAGAATCAGGTTGTCATCTTGGCAGCCTGATTTTTCAACGAACTGAGGCGTTACGGAAAAACGATGTGCTCATTTTGACCACTTGGTTTTCCGTAACAGGTCGATAAATTTCCGTTCCCTCATTCGTGAGGAACTGGGTTTCATTTGGCAGATGCGTTACGCTTAACCAAGTGCTCATTTTGAGCACTTGCAGCATCTGTAATACGTTTTCGATAGACTTTTTGCCGACAGGCATTGCTGCAATAGCGGGCATCTGCACGTTTGGGTGTGAATTTTTTTTCACCGCAGCACTGGCATACTAAATCCTGACGGCGCATTTGGCGGTATTCCCGCTGCCGCCGATTGTTGGCCTGATTGCCGCACCAGTAGCTGTGACAGTATTTCTTGGTGTAGATGGTGGTGTAGAACACCCGACCGCAGCCGCGGCAGATAAGTTTGCGGACGGCGTATCCTCCGGCGGTAAAACCCGTTTCCTCATACGATTCTTTCAAATAATCCTGATTGTTCTGCTCCCATTTTTCGTTTGTCATATACATGGAGATGACCCCTCCTTTCACTGGCGTTACGGAAAAACAATGTGGTCAATTTGACCACATTGTTTTCTGGTAACTGAGGAATCAACGTTTAGCCGTTCTCCCTGCATGGCTTTCCTGCCCCCCTTCCGGCGGCGTTTTCCGGCTCGCTTTTGCGAGGTCATCGCCGGGTATCCCATGCAGACGGTCATGCGGTTTTCAAGGTTCGGCGCTGGATTTGGCAATAAAAAATCGCCACACAACAACCTGAACCTGACCATCCTTCCGGGATGGCCTTGGTTCGGGTTCGTTATGTAGCGATAAGAAAGTTAAAAACTTGTTCCGGCTCCTTCGGGAGCCGAGCTGGAACTCTAAGTAAATATGTTATATTAAATTGTTGGGATAGATTACCACAAAAATCGCAGTGTGTCAACAAAAACTTTGAAAACACGCCACTTTCGGTGCAGTGTGCAAGAAAACGCAAGGGAAACCTTAAAAAAAGAGCGAACAGGACAACTCGTTCTGTTTGTAATGGAATGCCAACTCGGAACTTTTTGAGCAGAAAAACAACCGTCCACTTCAAGTTGAGCTTGAAAACGGACGATCATTCTTGCAAAGTGATTTTCAAATTTGGGAGGCGTTTTGAAAGGCCTCATAGCGCTAGCAAGAGGTTATACAAAGACCATTTTTGCGTTGCCAAACACTTGTTGGGAAAGTCAAACCCTTGAACTGCATCCGGTGGATGCAGGCTGTGCGATTGCATCGCTGATTCGTTCAAACTCATCGCAGCCCTATATTATCGCTCACACTCTCGATCAGGATGTCAAATGCAGAAGCGGCCATCTGCATCTACGCAAACAGCCGCTTCATGATTCATTTTGTACTGGTCACTGCAGTACCTTATTCATCAGCTCTTGATAGCTGTCCACATGGTCGTATGTCACAAGACCATCTGACAATTTTTGCGAAAAGCTTCTTGGCGCAGTCGATCTTGGACTTCTCGATTGGGCGCAAGTTCAGGCTTTCCATCGTGCCTTTGGTTTCTGCTACAAAATAGATGTGTTTCACCTTGCCCTCATGGAACACGATTGCCCAGTCCGGGGAGTAGTGTCCAACCGGGGTCGGAATATAGAAGCCTTTCGGCAGTTTTGCATAGATAAAGACTTCCTCTGCACCATCCAGATTTTCCGCAAACTTCCGTTCCACGCTCTTTTTCCGCTGTGCCATCGGTGAAAACGTAATCCTGAATCGCCTTTTGTGCCTTGTAAGCCTTATCCATCGTCAGAGCGTGTTTCTCTGCCGTAAAGATGCTGCTGTCGTAGCTGCCCCTCAATGGTATCATAGGTGATATGCTCCACGATCATGGTAGCTTTCTGCTCCTTGACCAGCCGGATCACCTTTGCGATAAATTCTTCTGGGTTGTTCTGGTACATCGCAAAGGTTGTCGGCTTGATGCCCTGCAAAAATCCGTGCAACGGTATGCCGGGTCAGCGTTGTGCCCTCTGCAATTTTGCCGATCAGGTCATACGCAACCTGACCTGCGTAGTCATGTTCTAATTTTTTGTTCTGCTTTTTGGCATCGCTGAAGCTGCTGCCTTCTCGCACCATATCGGCACTCAGGACATCTTTCTGCCCGGCATAGGTAACGGTATATTGCAGGCGACTGACGTACAGTTCCCTGTCGATGTATTCGATTGCTTTCCGGATCAGTTCCTCAGAATCAAAATCCACCGTATAGGCGTATTTGTGGTTGATCGTCTGCCAGAGCTTCTGGAACTCTGCCTTTTTCAAACCGGTCGTTCAGCGGATTTTCCAGCACTTTCGGCTTGTTGCCATCCTCAAACATAGACTTGAGCATACTGTCATCATAAATTGCCTGCACAAGCGTGTGCACGCCCTCTTCAATGGGTTTCAGCGTTTCCGGCACCGGTGCAAGTGTTCCGGTCTGCACATCGTCCCGGTAGTCCTGCGTGACGTTATCCTGCTCATCCACATAGTTATTGCGGACAAGATACTGATAAATTGCCCGTGCCTGACGGTCATCCACTTTGACAATTTTGCCATCCAACCTGATGGTCTTGCCGGTGAAATATGCAATGTCTGCCTTGCGGGGGCGATCATACAGCACTGCTTCGGTCTGCTTTTGCAGTCCGTCTACAAATCCTGCATAGCTCTCGCTGGCAATAACGGTCAGGACGTTGATATCCTGCACCTTATCTCCCAGCACTTCCGCATCCATCCGGTTGCCGTCCTGATTGACGCAAAGGCGCAGACCACGACCGACTTCCTGCCGCTTCTGCGTGGTGCTGTCGCTGTGCTTCAGGGTGCAGATCTGGAACACATTCGGGTTGTCCCAGCCCTCACGCAGTGCGGAGTGGGAGAATATGAACCGTGTCGGCTCGTCAAAGGACAGCAGCCGTTCCTTGTTTTTCAGAATCAGGTCATAGGCGGAAATGTCATCCGACATATCTGAGCCACGCTTGACCGAACTGTTGACGCTGTGACCTTTCTTGTCGATGCTGAAATAGCCCTTGTGGACATCATGCACATCGGTCGAATCCAGATAGGCAGTATAAGCCGGGTCGAACAGGGTGCGATGCTCATTCAGAACCGAAAGATACTCCTGCTCAAAAATCTTGCCGTACTTGCCCAGCAGCTCGTTTCCGTCTTCATCATACTGGCGGTATTTTGCCACTTCGTCAATGAAAAACAGGGAAAGCGTCTTGATGCCCAGTTTGAAAAGTTCCTGCTCTTTTTCAAAGTGCGAAAGGATCGTTTCATGAATCTGTACCCGGCGCATATCGTTTTCGGAAACGTCGCCGGTGACATCGCCTTTGCGGATGGTATCGCCGTTCGTAAAAGTCACAACACCCGTGATCGGGTCGATTTCCGACACTACGAAGCCCCTTGTACTGCTCCATTTCCCCGGATTTATAATAGAGATTATCGCCCACATCCAGCATAATGGAACTCTCGCTTCGTGCCGTTCTGGTAGCTGACCTCCATCTCCACTTTTGCCCGTGGCGGATTCTTCGGGGAGATGATGATGCTTTCCAGATACAGATACTTGTCCGTACCACGCAGATTTTTGACCTCAAAGCCCTTGACCTCGATTTTCTTGACCAACCGCTTGTTGAAAGCGTCCAGCGCATCCAGCACATAAACAAGGTTGTGCTGCTTGGCGTGGGTAGCTGAGTAGTTGAGTGAGAACAGAGGATTGAAGTTTTTCAGGGCTTTCTGAGTGGCAGAGTCCTCTTTGCCCATCTTCTGCGGTTCGTCCAGAATAAGGATCGGGCGGTTGGCGGCAATCACATCGATCGGGCGGCGGGAGCCGAATTCGTCCCGCTTGGAGTAGATAATTCTTGCAGCGGCATCACCCTTGCGACCTTCCACGTTCTTGTCCTCGTTCATGGATGCCGCAAACGCCTGTGTGTTGATAATCATCACATTGATGCCGGAGCTGCTCGAAAAGTTATCCAACTGGTTCAGGTTGGAGCTGTTGTAGATGAAGAACCGTGCCTTTTTGCCGTAGCACTCCATAAAGTGATCGGCAGTGATCTCAAAGGACTTCTTTACGCCTTCACGGATGGCGATACTCGGCACAACAACGATAAATTTTGCTCCAACCATACCGCTTATTCAGCTCGAACATGGTCTTGATGTAAACATAGGTCTTGCCTGTGCCGGTTTCCATCTCAATATCCAGCGAGCATCTTCCCAGCGGTGCTACCAGCTTGTCCGACTGATGGATGTTTGCTTCTGCCTGCAATGTGCGGATGTTCTGAAGCAACTCCTGATCGGTCAATTGGAGTGCTTCGTTCTTAAAGCCGGAATCGTTGATTAAATCCTGCAATTCCACCTGTGTTGCATCGTCCCCGTTGGAAACAAGGCTCAGCTGCTGCGGCTGTGCGGACAGACTTCCCATATCCCGCAGGTACGACACGCCTGCATTGTAGGGCTGACCCCTGAAAGACCCGTGCCACCGCATCCACAGCATCGGTCTGGTACTGCTGAATCTTAAAACTAAACTTCATCTTTGTGGTTTACCTCCTGCTCCAGCATCAGGAACCGGTCAAAATCGCTTTCATACAGGCGATCCTGAATGACACGATACTTTTTCGTATTCGGTTTCTGCATGGAGTTTGGCCTGTTCTGCGCTGATTTTACCGGGGCCTGTCAGCAGTTCATTGCCGTTGAACTCCAGAAAACCGTCCAGCCGCTTTGCCCAGTCCTCCATGCTCATGGGGATCTTGCGCTCGGCCTGCCGCTCGGCATAATCCAGATAAAGCGACACGATTCGCTCCAGATAGTTCATTTCCTCTTTGCTCAGGTAGTTTTTGGCTACTGTCACATCCGCTTTCAGGATTTTTCCCATCCGGCGCATTTTCCCATGTGGTAAGCCCCATGTGTGCTCCTTGTTGGCATCGGCACGCTCCACGATCAGTTCTGCCGCCGTGTGGCGATGCACAGCATAGTGCATCTTATTCTGAACCGTCTGGAAAAACAGGCGAGTGGTCTTTGCATTTTTGTCATAATCAAACGCAGTGGCGTACAAATCCGTCACTTTCTGATAGAATTTTCGCTCAGAAAGGCGGATTTCCCGAATCTGCTGCAGCTGCCGCTCGAAGTATTCATCCGTGAACATGTGACCTTTTTTCAGGCGTTCCACATCCATTGTCCAGCCCTGAATGGTGTGTTCCTTGACGATCTGCCCCGCCCACTTGCGGAACTGCACCGCCCGCTGGTTATTCACCTTGAAGCCTACGGCTATAATGAGCTGTAAGTTGTAGTGCGTCACTTCACGGTTGACCTGCCTTACGCCCTCTGTCTGAACTATTCGGAATTTCCGGATAGTTGCCTGCTCGGTCAGTTCGCCGTCCGCATAGATTTTTTTTGATATTTTTGATATGCTCGTTGACCGTGCGCACATCCACATCATACAGTGCCGCCATCATCTTCTGCGTCAGCCAGATGTTTTCATCCTCATAGCGCATTTCATAGCTTGCATCGCTCTCACCCGTAGAAGCCACAAAAGTCAAATATTCTGCCGCTGAACTGCAAATAGCAAGTTTTTTTTTTTTTTATCATCCATATCACATTTTCACCATTAAAGAACAGCGATAAGAATAGTAGCAACAAGCGAAGCTAACGCAATACCCGCAGAAACAAAGGGCAATAATCAGCATCTTTTATATTATACTTTTTTGCTTTTTCAGCTTCCTGTTTGCTTTCTTCCAGCTCTTTCTCCTTCAGCAGGTACAAATCGTTAAGTTTTTGAATAGTTATCATTAAGTCCCTCTACCACTTTCTGATTTCCTTCAAGTATTGGTTTTATTTCCTCTGCAAGAATCTCGTTCAGTGGCGTAATGCTATCAACCATTTCCTGATTTCGCCTATTCATTTCATCAATAAACGAGGTATCTATTCTTGGGGTTAAATCAGGTAAGTTAATACCATTAAAATCCATTACAGCACTTTCCTTACCGTTTCCGGGCTATACGTTTCAAAAATCTGGTCGAAATTTGTCGCAACGCTGTCGTTTGCCATGGAGCTGTCACGGAACACGGCATAGTAGGGCTTCATCTGGGCAATGGCCTTGACGGTTTCCTCCGTCACATCATGGTCGAAGCAGGCCAGCAAGAAGCCGTCTGCCACGTTGAACACCTTTTTGCCTGCAATCTCTTTCACCTCAATGGGACTGGACAGCAGCACACCCAGATCCAGCATCACCTGGAACAGCAAATCTTCCGGGGTGCGGTCAGGTTTTACGTTATCCACCAGCGAGAACAGATCCTGCTGCTGGGTCTCCTCCGGCGTATAGTAGACGTTTTCCATATTGCTACTGTCCAGACGCAAGCAGCGGAACCCAATGTCGATGGGGGCGCTCTGGTCAGGCTGCGTCTCGGAGAATGATAACTGTCCCCCCCTGCGGACAGTATTTGCTTGCCTGCACGGCGGATGCGTTCCTTGCCGATTTCACAGATGTTCTTATAGCCTGCCTTGTACGCTTCGCTCTTTTTATCAGTAGTCTCTGGAACCTGTACCATAATAAATCTACACTTTTTATTTGTTTCGCAATTATATTTTATAACTGCATGGGCGGTTGTAGCAGAACCGGAGAAAAAGTCAAAAAATTATATCCTCATCTCTTAAATCCAGCATTTCAAAAATTCTCATAAGTAGAAATACGGGCTTTGAGTAATCGAAAATACCGCCTTTAGTGAATAAATTCTTGATTTCAACAGTTCCATTTTGATAGTTAATTTCCGGCTCATCCCAAATGGATTTTGCCTTTGTTCGTCTTTCTTCGTCTCCTTTGCTAAGATAATCTTTTTTGATAAATATCCCAACACGTTTCGCCATTTCGTGTTAATTGCTTGCCTAGTAAAAAGACACCCCTCTGCCATCACCTTTTCCTTGCTCCAACGCCATGTGCCGTCTTCCATGGTACTTGGCTGAATAGGCAAGACTTCTTCGCAATACTCATTACTTCTTTCCGGTGAAATTAAGCCGGTGTTTGGATTTACATATATTGGATAGTAGAGTTTAGGTCTCTCGCTCCTTCTCCAAAAACCACCTCTCATTCTTAACCCCAAAAGACGATAATTGCCATTTTCATCATTGAATTTGTATTCGGAGGTCATATCTTCGGTAAGGAGATGTCCAATAATTCTGCATTCAATCTATTTTTGAGAAGATAACCAGATATTCATGCAAGCTGGCGATTTCTGCTGTTGACATTGAACCACGAGGATTACTTTTGACAACTATATCACCAAGATGATTAGATTCTCCAAAAATCTCCCATCCGAGCTTAATAACATTTTCAATCTCATTCTCATCTATGCTGATAAAGATTACGCCTTCATCGCTCAGCAAATCCTTTGCCAATTTCAGACGCGGATAAATCATATTAAGCCAATCCGTATGGAACCGGCCATTGCTTTCGGTGTTCGTCACCATACGGTTGCCTTCTTCGTCATACTGTCCGCTGTTTCCCATATATTTGTCAGCACTCTGGGAAAAATCGTCCTCGTAAACAAAGTCATTGCCAGTGTTGTACGGAGGATCAATGTAGATCATCTTGATTTTGCCGAGATAGGTTTCCTGCAGCAGCTTCAGCACTTCGAGGTTGTCGCCCTCAATATAGAGGTTCTCACTGTCAAAACCGCCAGGTGTGCCATCTTTGCCCACACTGTCAGCTGCCACCGGACGCAGCGTTGCCGTAATGGGCGCATTGGCCGCCAACATCGCCTTTTTTCTTGTCCGGCCAAGTGAACTGATAACGCTCCTCCCGACCTTCCACAATGGAGTCGGAAAGTTCCTGCCGCAGAACGTCAAAGTCAATGGCGTGTTCTACTTTGCCGTTGCGTTTTACCTCGGTAATAGCGTTGGGGAATAGCTTGCCAATTAAATCTATGTTGCGCTGTACGCCGTCAAGGCTGTGCATTTTTTAGAGTTTCCATTTTATTTTCCTGCCACTTTTCTCTTTTAGTTCATCAATAGATTTTTGACGTTCAATATTGTCCAATAGCAAAAGCGCAAGCAACATCATTTGGTATAGTTCATCATACCAGTCTTCCAGATGCTGATTGTCTATCTCAGCAACATATTTTTATATTTTGAAGGCTCATTTATATTTTGATTATTATGTCGAATATTCATGTTATTTAACATGAAAAAGATGTTCGATGTCAGGTCTTTATCTAACTCTTGCAGTTCTTTTTTTCTTCTCGGTTCAAGTTCGCTTGCTAGTTTAAGCAAAATTGACTTTTTTTTGCATTTATGTTGCCCTTTAGCAATCTGTGATTATATCGAATAATATCGAGTGCAAGTGTCTCTGGAACAATCTCGGCAGTAGCCGTCACCTCTGGTTTATCTTCAATAACCAAGACACACTCATCATCTTCTGGAATATAAGCAGTATAGTTATACTGTCTCAAAATGTCATCCATCACATCTTGCAAATGAAAAAGTTCCCACTCCATAACAAGCCATTCGTTCCTTTTTTCTAAGTCGCCAAATGCAAGATTCCAAAAATTATAAATAATCTCAATCAATGTAAAGATATCTTCTGCATTGATTGTCGCTTTTTCGTTTCAAATTATTGTAATTTACGGTTCTAAGGAAATCGTCGACATCAAACAGTGATTTCTATATTTCCACGTTTCAAAGCAGTAATCTTCGACATAATCTTTCAACGTATATGGTATGCCACGATTAACTCTGAGAATTTCTTCTTTAAGAAACATTGAATCCAATCGCAGTACATCATTTGCCAGATTGGTATTGTCTTTTTACGATATCAAAAATGCTTTTTTTCTCACAATTAGGTCTCCTGCTTCTTGATTTTTTAAGTTCTTGTACCAGTTCAAATTTCTTCTTCGGTTGCTTTTCCTTACGGATTTTAGCTTCCAGTGCCGCAATCTGTTTTTCCAGCTGCTCACGCTGCTTCTGCTGCTCAATGCTTTCTTTCAGCGTAGTGCCATTTTCTTCAACCAGAACATCGCCTGCAATCTGACGGACAAAGTTCTCGTATACAGCATCCAGCGTAAAGCCCTTCCAGATGCACCGGCAGATCGTCTTTGTCCAGCCAGTCCGTAGAATAATAGCGATCAACCTTAAAGGCTGTCTTGCCCGCCGCAGCCTCCTTGTAGCCGATGACAGCACGATACTTGCCCTCGTATTCCAGCAAAAAGAGAATGTGATACGGAATTTCCCGGTCGATCTGGCGCAGCACACTCTCGTCCAGCTCCGGGGCAGACAGCCGCACCTCGACCACCTCGATCTCCGTCACCTGCCCGCCAGCAGCCAGATTCAGGGGTGGTAGTCGCAATCTTATTGCGCCAGTAGATGATCCTGATCTGCTCGACAAAGGCTCTCTTCATAGCCGGGGTAACGGCAATGTTCTCATAGAACTTTTGCTTCGGGATACGCTTATTGAACTCGGTAGATTTTTTGGAAAATTCAGCAAACTATTTTCCTCCATGACCTAAAGTTAAATCTTTCCGTATTCTTCTCTCCGTTGATACATTTCTTGCAATTCTTTCAACGAGTGATCCTCAAATAACAGTGCATTACGTTCTTTTTCTAGTGCAGTTATGTATATATAAAATTCTTTATTTAACGTTTCTTCGATTTGCAACTGCTTATTCGTCAATCGTTTAATTTCACCATTTTCATCATTTTTCAGATGACTTTCTTCTTGCTCTATCGTAAATGAAAGTATCAATCCAATTGCCGACGTACTAAGTTTCCCAGCATATTCCACCAAACTATCTACCTGTGTATTTTTTTTACGTTTATCCATAAACAGCTGTTGTATCAATATTTGATACGATATTCTAATTTGACTGGCTCTTCGCGTTGAAGAACTTAGATTATCTGCTTTTTTTTTTTTGAGGCGTCCTGTATTCTGCAACTATATTGCTACATGAACATACCTCAAAAAATTCTTGAAACAATTTTCTTAAAAGATTTATCCGTTCGTTCTCATGTTCAATTAACTGCGATATGATTTGTAATTCATTTGTGCGATTGCTTATTTTTTCCAACCGCTCTTGCGATTTATCGTTTTTTCCTCCTTAAATCTTTGATTTTGCCATAGCGCAAGCAGTCCAAGAATAATTGTAGATGCATACGTCAAAATGTCTCCTGCGCTCCATTTTGCTCGAAAGAACTCTACTGTGGGTTCAATACTAAACAACCAATGTATGACAAATGCAAATACTATACTTCCTATCGCCCAAATCACAATCCATCCATATTTTTCCATTTCGATTTTTTTCATAGTTATCCCTATTTCACAACAAGAAAGCAAATCAACTCAAAATCATCCAGCCCAGACACCTGACTGAGTAATGCCGTTGTTCCGCCCGCAGAGAACAGGCTGTCGATATCGCTTTCTTCCTTAATATCAATGATTGAATCAATGGCTTCGCTCAGCAATTCGGACATTTCTGCCATGTCCTTTCCATCGTCTGTTTCCCGGTTGAAGCGTTCATACACCTCTTTGATTGGCTCAGTCTTTCCACGGCACAGCAGCCGGATATCGTCCAACATCTTTTTGGGGTTCAGGTAGTCGCAGATGATCTGCCCATCCATGCCGATGTAAACCATGTAGAACGGATGGATGCGGTTCCGATTGTCCACATTGACGCTGTTATTGATGTTTTTCAGCACGAAGATCACACCCTCCGGCAGTTCATCCGTAGCCGGAACCACCGCATGAAGTCCACGGGGCTTTTGTCCAGATCACCATTGTGTTTGATGTAATCCAGCAGGTCGAGCCGGAACTCGTTCAGGCCCAGATCCATAATGGAGATGCCGTCCGACATATCTTCGATGTCAACGACCTCTTCCTGCAAGCGTTTCAGCTGTGCCTTGCGGTACTCCAAATCGCCCTTTTCTTCGGGGTTAATAAGGTCATCATCGCCGGTGGAGGTCATAACGGTGATTTTTTCATGCGGGTCTCCACACGGGATTTCAGGTTGATGTAATCGTCCAGCGTCAGATCAGGCCAGAAGTTCACAAGTTGGATGTACTGGTTTCTGCTGCCGATACGGTCAATTCGTCCGAAACGCTGGATGATACGCACTGAGTTCCAGTGAATGTCGTAGTTGATGAGATAATCGCAGTCTTGCAAGGTCTGACCTTCAGAAATACAGTCGGTGGCAATCAGCACATCAATTTCCGTGGCACTACCGGGCATCAGAACATCCCGGTCTTTGGAAATGGGAGAGAAGCAGGTCAGCACGTTGTTGAGTGTTGCCTTGAAGCCTTTGATCGTGGTACGTCCGTCAATCGAGCCGGTAATTACAGCGGTATTCAGCCCATATTTCTGCTTTACAAACGCACTCACATTGTCAAAGAGGTACTCTGCCGTATCCGAAAATGCAGAGAAAATCAGCACTTTTCTGTTGCCGACATTGATCGGTGCTCAATTTTTTTCAGACAGCAGCTGGAACAGTTCTTGCAGCTTTGTGTCATGCTGCGGCGTGATATCTGCCACCATAAAGGTCAACAGCTCCAGAATTTCTGCATCTTTCCGAAGCTCCGTACGCCAGCTCTTCCAGTCCATATCCGCAAGGTCGATTTTGACTTTTTGCCGACGGTGAAAAAGTCAGTGTTTTCATCGTCCATGTCAAAATCGTCTCCGGCCATGTCGTATATATCCAGATCAGCGTGGCCGGAGCGTTCAAACTGGTCAATGGACTGAATCGTACCATCAATCAGTTTCTTGATGCGCATCGGGGTCAGCTGGAACGAATGTACAGAGCTTTCCAGCCGTTTCAGCAGGTTGATACTCATCAACCGACAAATACCCTGCTCACGGCCTCTCTGGGTCAGATTCTCTCCCTTATTGTGCGTCAGCTCCTGATATTTCTGGATCTTACTTGCGAAGATGTAGTTGGAGGGCATATAGACGCACAAGCTCAGCTGAATCAGCTGCTCATAAATTTCGTTGTAGTTGATGGCATTATTCAGGTCCGTCAGGCATGGACGGACGGAAATCGGCTTCAACCGCTCCGGGAACTTTTTCGATAGCGTTGGTGTTGTAGTACTTCTCGATATGCTTCCGAGAACGTGCGATGGTAACACTGTCCAGCAGCTCGAAGAAGTCGAAATCCAACGTCCGCAGCAGCGCATCCGTGGTTCTCTCTTCTGGTTTCAGCTTGCTCCATGCGTTAAAGGCTTTCTGCGCCTGCTTGAAGATGTCCTCAATGCTCTTTGAGGTGTTCAGCTTTTCATCCAGATACTCGGAGCTTCCCTCATAGGCAAGGGCCAGCTGATTTTTCAAATCCACAAAGCGGTTGTTGACCGGCGTTGCCGAAAGCATCAGCACCTTGGTCTTAACTCCGGCACGGATCACCTTGTCCATCAGCCGCTGGTAACGGTTGTCCTGCGTCTTGCTGTGCGTACCGATGCCGTTGCGAAAGTTGTGCGATTCATCAATGACGACCAGATCATAGTTGCCCCAGTTCAGGCGATCCAGGTCGAGGCCATTCGACTTTCCGCCGCTTCTGGACAGGTCTGTATGGAACAGGACATCATAATTCAGCCGATCCGATGCAATCGGGTTGTTCACATAGTTGTCCTTATAGGTATTCCAGTTGTCCGCCAGCTTTTTGGGACACAGCACCAGAACCGACTTGTTTCGATTCTCATAATACTTTACGACTGCCAGAGCGGTGAAGGTTTTGCCAAGGCCAACACTGTCCGCAAGGATGCAGCCGTTGTACTTTTCCAATTTGTTGATGATGGCAAGCACAGCATCCCGCTGGAAATCATAGAGCATACTCCAGATTTTGCTCTGCTTGAAACCAGTAGCCTCGTTTGGCAGTTCGTCTTCTGAGATGTCGTCCAAAAACTCGCTGAACACATGATACAAGGTCATAAAATAGATGAACTCCGGAGAATTTTCCGCATAGGCCGTGCTGATATTCTCCAGTACTACATCTGTGACATCCTGCATTTTGTCCCGGTCGTTCCAAAGAGAATCGAACAACTTCATGTACTGCTGTGCGAACGGAGCCTCCATGCAGTTGACCATGTTGTAGCTGTTATTGCCACGCTCACAGCCAATATCAACTGTCGTAAATCCGCCAATCGACATATAGGCGATCTGTGCTGCGCCGGAATCCACAGTCATAAAGCCAGCCATATTTTCACCGGTGGTGTTTGATTTGAATTTCGCTTTCTTTCTGATCCAGTCAGCACACTCTTTTGCGATAGCTCGCTGGGTCATCTCATTGCGCAGCTTGATTTCAAACTCTGTACCGTATAGGCTGGTCTCACGGGAAAGACGGGGAATATAGAATTCTCGTTTCTGCTTTTCACCCTTTTCTTTCACAAACGTGGGGGATGTAAAGATAAATTCAAACTCGTCTATGGTTTCCAGCTGCTTCTTTAGCTCTTTGTAGGCATACATCGAAAAGCAGGCTGCCGCAATAGAACACCCTGCTGCCTTTTTTGATCTCGACCCGTAAATCATCTCGAACGGTATTGGTGATGTTATCCAGAATTTTCATATCATCCACCGGCTTTATGCTTATCCGTTTTTTATAGCCTTGACTATGAAAGCACTATTACAAAACTCTATTTCTATTATACCACCCACTTTTTCCCCTGTAAACGAAAAAGCTGACGGTGTGTAGCGTGCAGCATCCATCAGCTTTTCGTGACACAAAAATCGGCACCCGCTTTTCAGCGAGTGCCGATTTTGTTACCCTATAGTGCGCTTTGATTTTTTTGGCGTAAGTGGCGTAAGTTTGGCGTAAATCCGCTTTTGCGCGCTCCAAAAATCAAGGATTCATGCGGTTCTTAGGCAGTTATTAGTACATGCCGCCCATGTCACCGCCGGCGGGGGCTGCCGGTGCCGGGGGCTCCGGCAGGTCAGCGACCAGGCTTTCGGTGGTCAGAACCATCTCAGCGACGGAAGCCGCGTTCTCCAGAGCGGAACGGGTGACCTTGGTCGGGTCCACGATGCCTGCAGCGATCATATCCTCGACAAAGACCTCGTTCTGGGCATCGAAGCCGTAGTTGGGCTTGTTGGCAGAGACGATCTTGTCGATGATGACGCTGCCCTCCAGACCGGCGTTCTTGGCGATCTGGCGCAGAGGAGCCTCCAGAGCCTTCAACACGATCTTGGCACCGGTGCGCTCGTCGCCCTCCAGCGTATCGCACAGGGCGCGCACAGCGGGGATGGCATTGATGGGAGCAGTACCGCCGCCGGCAACAACGCCTTCCTGAACAGCAGCCTTGGTTGCGTTCAAAGCGTCCTCAATGCGCAGCTTCTTGTCTTTCATTTCCACTTCGGTAGCGGCGCCCACTTTGATGACGGCCACACCGCCGGCCAGCTTTGCCAGACGCTCCTGCAGCTTCTCGCGGTCGAAGTCGCTGGTAGCGGCCTCGATCTGGCTGCGGATCTGAGCGATGCGGGCTGCGATGGCGTCCTTATCGCCAGCGCCGTCCACAATGGTGGTGTTCTCCTTGGTGACCTTCACCTGACGGGCATGGCCCAGCATCTCGACGGTAGCGTCCTTCAGCTCGTAGCCCACATCGGCGGAGATGACGGTGCCGCCGGTCAGGGTGGCGATATCCTGAAGCATCTCCTTGCGGCGGTCGCCGAAACCGGGCGCCTTCACAGCCACCACATTCAGGGTGCCGCGCAGGCGGTTGACGATCAGGGTGGACAGGGCCTCGCCCTCGATATCCTCAGCCACGATCAGCAGCTTCATGCCGTTCTGCATCACCTGCTCCAGCAGGGGAACCAGATCCTGAATGACGCTGATCTTCTTATCGGTGATCAGGATAGCAGCGTTGTCCAGATCGGCCACCATCTTGTCGGTATCGGTGACCATATAGGGAGTCAGATAGCCGCGGTCAAACTGCATACCTTCCACGATCTCGTTGTAGGTCTCTGCGGTGGTCTTGTTCTCCTCGATGGATGATAACGCCGTCAGAGGTGACCTTCTCCATAGCCTCGGCAATCAGACGGCCGATCTCGGGGTCGCCGGCAGAGATGGTGCCGACGCGGGCGATATCGTTGCTGTCCTTCACCTTCTGGCTGTGTGCCTTGATGGTCTCCACAGCGGTGGTAACGGCCTTGCTCATGCCGCGGCGGATATCCATGGGATTTGCGCCGGCGGTAACGTTCTTCAGGCCCTCGTGGACCATGGCCTGTGCCAGCACGGTAGCAGTGGTGGTGCCATCGCCTGCGGCATCGTTGGTCTTGGTTGCGACTTCACGCACCAACTGTGCGCCCATGTTCTCGAACTCATCCTTCAGCTCGATCTCTTTTGCAATGGTCACGCCATCGTTGGTGATGACCGGTGCGCCGAACTTTTTGCCCAGCACCACGTTGCGGCCCCCTTGGGGCCGAGGGTAATCTTAACGGTGTTAGCCAGGGTATCAATACCGGCACACAGTGCCTTGCGGGCGTCCTCGCCCTGCTTGATCTGCTTTGCCATAATACATCGCTCCTTTATAATACAAGCTCAATTGAAAAGGGAAAATTCAGTTTCAGTCTTCCACAACAGCCAGAATATCACTCTGACGCACGATGGTGCACTCTTCGCCGTCCACCTTGACCTCAGTGCCAGAGTACTTGCTGGTGAGGACCTTGTCGCCGACCTTGACGGTCATCTTGACTTCCTTGCCGTCCACGACACCGCCGGGGCCAACTGCGATGACCTGTGCGACCTGCGGCTTCTCTTTTGCGCTGCCGGTCAGGATCAGGCCGCCCTTGGTGGTCTCCTCAACTTCAACAGTCTTGATGACAACACGGTCTGCAAGAGGAATGATTTTCATAATTCTTGCCCTCCAATTATATTGAATTTATTTGAAACTTTGTTGTGTCCTGCGGGGGCTTCGTGTGTGTCTCCGCAGCGGTTTAGCACTCCTTTTCTCTGAGTGCTAAGTGTATTGTACTCATCTTGACCCAAAAAAAAAAAATCAAGACATTTTTTTTTTGCTTTTTTTTGTTAAAATTTTATGACAGATGAAAAAATCAGTCCCCGATTCAAAACCTGAAAAAAAACAGCTTCTTTTGGGCAAAAAAGGGTCTCTTCTTCTGGTTTTTCATGTTCGGAACGCTGAATTTTTCCGCACCGCCGAGGCAGCGTTTTCTGCTCTGAGCACAGAAAGCGCTCAAACGCAGGCTTTGGGCAGCAGGATGCGCCCGCCTGCGGGTGGAGGGCCTCTCCAGTGATCTGCTCAGGGGGGTGCGCATTCGCCGTCTGCCGTGGCAACGATCGGCCCGCGGCCATCCGCAGGCGCGCAGGCTCACCTGCTTTGCGCGGCGGTAAATGAAGTAGGGCTTCGCCTGCTCGGTGAGCTGGCCGTGGACGAAAATGCCCGCCCCGCTTATACATTCCCAGCAGCTTTGCAATGGTCACGCCGGCTCACCTTGCGGATGATATATACATCCAGCCAGCCGTCGTCGGGACGGCCTCCGGCGCTGCACACAGGGGAAACCGCCTCCATAGGTGCGGCCATTGCAGACCGCACACATCAGGCAATCGACGGTCAGCGTTTTTCGCCGTCGATGATCATACTCGATCTTGCGGCCAATCTGCCCACAGAGCTGCTCCACAATGGAGAGCGTAGGCCATCTCGCCGCCGCAGAACGGGATACGCCGGAACTGCGGGATGCCATAAGCCACCTGCGCATCGAGCCCCGCGGCGCAGATGGTCGCCGAAAGGCCGAGGTCGGTCTGCATCGTGTCGATGGTCACCGGCCCACCGGCCAGCTGGGCATCCAGATCCAGAAACTCTTCCTTTGTACCAAAGGTGCGCAGAAAATCGTTGCCGCTGCCAAAGGGCAGACAGCCCACGGCGGCGTTGGCAAAGCCCCTGCACGCCTGTCAGCGCCTCCGTTGAAGTACCATCGCCGCCTGCCGTCCAGATGTGCAGCTGCTTCCCCTGCTTTGCGGCCTCTTCAGCCGCGGCGGCCAGTGCCTTGGCATGGCCTGCGGCATGACTCGAATGTTTTGCAGGTTCTTCCCGCATCCACCGGCGGATGCCTGCCCGGCAGCAGCCTGCTGCAATTGCCTTACCGGAATGAGCTGGACGGAAACAGTCATGGACTTCCCCAGCGGCTAGGATTCAAGATAAACAGAAAACCAAAAGGATGCATGGCTTCCTCCTGTGTCCCTGCCCTTCTTTTACAAAAAGAGCGGATGTCTCCGCTCCCCCTGCAGACAAAAAATACCGCCCCGGGTCTTGTAACTTTACAAAACCGCATTTTTTTTACAGGGTTCGGTTTCGTCCTCCCGCAGGACGATAGCACCATCCGCCGAGCAGTCCGCCGTCCAGTGCTGGCCCACGCAGGCCGTGCCGGATGCGATCTGATCCGCAAGTGCCTGCTCCACTGCCCTGTCCACTGCGCGGCGCAGTTCTCTGGCCCCGTAGGCAGAGCGGGCCTTTGCTGCCAGCGCCTGCCCTACCCGCGGGTGTGATGCAGCTGGTAGCCGCTGCGGGCGGCACGCTGCTCCAGCTGGCACAGCATTTTTTCGGCAATGGCGCACAGGCTGTCGTCGGCCAGCGGACGGAATACGATCATCTCGTCCAGACGGCCTGCCAGCTCTGGCCGGAACCACTTTTTTGCCTCTTCAATGGCCTGCGCAGACTGCTTTTCAAACACGGCTTCGCTGCCCGCTGCAAAGCCCAGCGGCGTGCTCTGACCCGCCAAAAAACGTGCGCCGAGGTTTGAGGTGAGCAGTACGATGGTATTGCGGAAGTCCGCCTTGCGGCCCATGGAGTCGGTGAGCTGGCCATCTTCCAGAATCTGCAAAAGAATATTCTGAATGTCCGGGTGTGCCTTTTCAATTTCATCAAACAGCACCACACTGTAAGGGCGGCGGCGCACTGCTTCGGTCAGCTGGCCGCCCTCATCATGGCCCAGATAGCCCGGCGGGGCACCCAGCAGCCGGGCAGCGGTGTGCTGTTCCTGATACTCCGACATATCAAACTTGAGCAGTGCCTTTTCGCTGCCGAACCAGCTGACCGCCAGCGCCCGGGCAAGAGCCGTTTTGCCAACTCCCGTGGGGCCAAGAAACAGCATGGCACCCATGGGCCGGCCCGGCTCGCCAAGACCGGTGCGGCTGCGCCGGATGGCACCTGCCACCGCAGCCACAGCCCGGCTCTGGCCCACGATCTCGGCGTTGAGACGTTCTTCCAGCTTGTCCAGCCGTTCCCGCTCCTGCTCACCTACCCGCTCCACCGGCACACCGCTGGCCTGCGCCACCACATGGGCGATATCGTCCGGCATCAGCGTGGGCTTTGACTGCTTTGCCTGCTCGGCCCGGATGCGTGCCGCTGCGCAGGCTTCGTCCACAAGGTCGATGGCCTTATCCGGCAGAAAACGCCCCGGCAGATATCGCACCGAGAGTTCCACTGCCGCCTGCAGCGGTCTTCCGGCGGAAGGCAGACATTGTGGTAGCACTCATAGCGCGGCGCAAGCCCGTTGAGGATATCCAGAGCCTGCGCAGGCGTAGGCTCCTCTACCTGCACCTTGCCGAAACGGCGTTCCAGCGCGGCATCCTTCTGGATGTGGGTGCGGAACTCTTCGGTAGTGGTAGCGCCGATAATTTGTATCTCGCCCCGGGCCAGCACCGGCTTTAAGATGCTGGCCGCGTCGATGGCCCCCTCTGCCGCACCTGCGCCGACGATGGTGTGGAACTCATCCACGAACAGGATGGCGCTGCCGTCCCGGACGAGTTCTTCCAACAGGTTCTTGAACCGCTCTTCGAAGTCGCCGCGGTACTTCGTACCAGCCACGAGGCTGGCCATGTCCAGCGCCAGCAGACGCGGCCCTTGAGCGCACGGGGCACACGATCCGTGGCAATGCGCTGAGCAAACCCTTCGGCCAGCGCGGTCTTGCCCACGCCCGGCTTCGCCCACAAGGCAGGGGTTGTTCTTCTGGCGGCGGCATAAGATCTCTACCATCCGGTCCAGCTCTGCCTCCCGGCAGAACACCGGGTCCAGTTCCCGTTCCTGCAACACGGCGGGTCAAATCCCGGCAGTACTTATCACTGGCGCGGCTGCCCGCGGCGCATGACCGTGGTCCGCATCTGATACGGCAGTACGAACTGGCCGGACAGCTGGCGGCATTCCCGCACCGCATCCGCAAGCTGGACGCCCATGGATGCCAGCAGGATGCCTGCTGTGCAGCCGGTCATCCTCCAGCATGGCGCAGAGCAGATGCTCCGGCTCCGCGCCGGATCAGGTGCGCATTCTGTGCCCCGATGAGCGCGTAATCCATGGCGCGTTTGAGATCCGGCGCCAGCGCTTTGCGGTCCAGATGCAGCGCCGGGCGCGGCGGCTCTCGGCCAGCTGACGCCGGACGGCTCCGGTTCCCGGATATTTTTCCCGGCCAGGAACTTCGCCGCCGGGCCGTGGTCGGTCTGGAGCATTGCCAGCAGCAGGTGGCCAGTATCCGCTTCTTTTTGCAGCCAGCCCTCCGGCCAGCTCCACCGCCTCGTCCAGCAGCTGCCCCGCCTCGTGGGAAAAAGCCCTTTGTATCTGCCAAAGCCGAATTTTTCCCAAATGCTCATTTGCCCCTCCTTGCTGATGAATTTTGTTTTCAGCAAGAAGTATAGCCCCGAAGCACAGAAAAAAATCAGTCATTTCTGTCGGGATGGGAAAACAAAAAGGAGATACCCGCAGGCATCTCCCTTCGCTGTTTGATTTTTTCAGTCCATTTCGGCCAGAGCCTTTTTCAGATTCTTGGCGATCTGATCCGGGCAGCTGGTGGGACGGGGGCCGCAGGTAGTGCCCTCCATACGGGCGATGGCTTCCTCCGCTTTCATCCCCTTGAGCAGGTTGCGGATGCCTTTCAGGTTGCCGTCGCAGCCGCCAACGACCTCGATGGACTCAATGGTATGGTCGTCGTTCAGGACGATGTTGGTCTGCTTGGAACAGGTGCCCACGTTGGGGAAGTGAAACGATTTGCTCATTGCAAAATATCCTCTTTTTTTCAAATCCACATGGCTTGACCCTGCCATGGTGTTGTTTACAAAGTAGTATACTATAAGCCGCTAAAAAGGTCAACAACCAGCTCCTCGAGCGTTATTTTTTTTCTCTGATGGGCCAGCTCCTCAATGCGGGCGATCTGGTCATCGGATGTGATGCAGGCCCCACAGGGGTTTGGATGGCCGTGGTTGGCTCCATGGAAATCGCTGCCGCCGGTGTGGATGAGGCCGTACTGTTCACAGAGGGCGGCGCACTCGGCTTTGTCCTCCGGGCTGTTGCGGGGGTGCTCCACCTCAATGCCATCGATCATTCCCTCTTTGACCAGCTCCCGCACCAGCGGCATACTCTGGTAGACCGTCGGGTGAGCAAAGACAACAACTGCCCCGGCTGCTTTGGCCGTAGCCAGTACATCCCGCACCGGGCGGTATTCCGGCGAGTGGAGCACGATGCCCCGGGGGTTCCACCCGAAGAGATAGTGGTACAGGCTGGTATAGATCCCGTCACACAGACCCAGCTCATGCAGGGCCTGCATGATGCCGGCTCTTTGTAGAGCACGCCGCTATCCTTGGCGTACTCCAGCGCCTGCTCGGTGCGGAACTGGGGGTACAGTGCCTCGATCTCCCGGCAGCTCTGCAGAGCGCACTCGTTGCGGCGCTGGCGCATGATGTCGCAGTGTTCCCGCAGTGCTTTGCTCTCCGGGTCAGGCCAGAACGCTAACAGGTGCACCCGGTGGCTGCGCTCGTAGTCGTAGCCCGTCAGCTCCGTGGCCGGGATGAGCCGCACGCCATCCTGTGTGGGATGGTCATAGCAGTACCGGACGCTGAGGAGGGTATCGTGGTCCGAAATCGCCATGGTGTCCAGCCCCAGCCGCGCTGCCATCAGGGGCAGGCGGTGGATGGGCACCGAGCCATCCGAACAGGTTGAATGATTGTGAAGATCGCCAGGCATGTTTTCCACTCCTTTAAAGAAGCCTACAAATTCGGTTCGTTTGTTCACCCCATATCATACCCGTTTGCACCCAAAAGTGCAAGAGTTTTTCCTTGCTGACAAAAATCGAGCGGAAAAACAGTTGACAAATCCGCTGTACTTTGCTAAACTAAATAAGCACTCGCAGGGTTAGCTCATCCGGTAGAGCGACTGCTTCCCAAGCAGTAGGCGGCGGGTTCGAGTCCCGTATCCTGCTCCAATCACCGCGCTGATTCGTGTTGAACAGCGCGGTTTTCTTTTTTTTGGCATTTCGCGGAAAGGCGTTTTGTATGATTTTTTGTTCCTCTGCTGCACTACTTAATAAAAACAAAAACTCGTTCAGCGGCAACGAGGATGGGATGCGCTACCTGCTGACCCCCGGCAAGCGCAAGGTACCGGACCCGGAGGGCGGCGAGGGAGCCGAAAAAGAAGAGAGCATCCTCACGGTGGACGTCTGGCCGGACCCCTGGGCGCTGGAATTCACCGACCCCTGCCCTCCGCCCCCGGGAGGTCTACCCCTCTCCGACGAGGGCCGGGCTGCGGCAGCCAAATATCTGGCAGAAACTTACGAAGCCGACCTGGAGCGCTGGAAACAGCATCCCTCTCTGCTGGACTGTGAACCCTGGACGCCGCCGGCACCGGAGGAAGAAGCCTCCGGCCAATCCTGATGACTGTGAGGGACCCATGATCTATCGTTTAAAAAAGAGCTCAAGGGCGACACCATCCCGGTGCCGCAGCTCATCTTTTCCAAGCTGGGCATCGCCGAGGAATATAACGTCCGCGTGGCGCTGTATGTGCTGGCAACGGGTATCACAGACCCGGACAAGCTGTGTGCGGACCTGAAACTCCGCAGCCGGATGACGGCAGAGAGCGCCCTTTCGTTCTGGGCCGGTGCCGGGCTGCTGGAGCGCTATGAGGAGAATGCGGCCCCCGGCGAAGAGCCCAGCGCCCCCGGCCCCAATGACGTGGGCCGAGATCGCGGCGGCATCCCGCACCGACCCGATGATCTCCAGCCTCATCGACTGCGCACAGAGCGGGCTTTGCCCGCCCGCTGACCCACAGCGAGATGGAAAAGATTCGTCCACCTGTATTTGCAGGATGGCTTTGCCCCCCGGAGACCGTCATGCTCTGCGTGGCCTATGTCGCCAGCAAGGGCAAGCGGACCATGGGCGCAGTCAGCCACGAGCTGAAAGTCTGGCGGGCCGAGGGCGTGGAGACCGGCGAACAGGCCGACGCCCACCTCAAGCTGCTGGCCCTCCGCCCAGCGGGAGCAGTATGTCAGCGGATTGCTGGGCATCCCGGACAGCGAGCTCACCCTCGGCGGGCGGAAAGCCATCGCCCGGTGGTATGAGGTCTACGGCTACGACGACGCCATGGTGCAGGAAGTGGCTGTGCAGGCCGGCCCCAAGCGGGACCTGTGGTACTGGAACAGCATCCTCAAGACCTGGAACGCCAAGGGTCTGCGCAATATCCACGATGTGCGCGGCCCGGTGGCGGAGATCGGTGCCAGCCGGAACATCCGGGTGGACCGTACCGCCCCCAGCGGAAACGATTTTCTCAAAGAATTCTTCCCTCACCGCGTCGCTCAACCGCCTGAAAAGAAATCCACGCCGTAAGCGCGGAAACGAGGTCACTCTATGCGTACCAAAAACGAACTGTATCAGGAAGCCCTGCGCACCATTGCAGCCCGGCGGCAGACCGCCCGGGCACTGGCGGAAGACGCCCGCGCGGAGGCGGAGGCCGTGAGCCCGGCTTTGCGCCACGCGGAGGAAGAAGTGCGGGTGCGCGGCATCCGCTGTGCGCTGGCCGGTGCTTCCGGCAAAGACCGCACCTCCGCCAACGCCGCCCTGACGGAGGCAAAGCAGAAACTGGCCGCCTTGCTGGCCGCCAGCGGCCGCCCGGCCGATGCGCTGGAGCCGCATTTCACCTGCAAAAAGTGTCAGGACACTGGCGTGGTAGACGGGCGTACCTGCAGCTGTGTCCACAAGGTGATGCAGGCCCTCCGCCGGAAAGAGATCGAAGGGCTTTCCAGCCTGTCCATTTCCAGCTTTGATACCATGAAGCTGAGCTATTACCCCAATGTCATTGACCCCCCGCTCTGGGGCTGAATGTCCGTACTTACATGGGCCAGCTGCTGGCAGGCCTGAAAGATTACGCGGAGGACTTCTCCCCTGCTGAGAATGAAAGCCTGATGCTGGTGGGCAATGCAGGCCTTGGCAAAACGCACGCGGCTCTTGCCATTGCCGGCATCGTGCTGGACAAGGGCTGCGATGTCATTTATGTTTCCAGCCCGGACTTTTTGGCAAGATGGAGGCTTCCCGCTTTGACCCCTCCGGCGATGCCGATACCCTGTTGCGCACCGCCGCCACTGCCGATTTGTTGATCCTGGATGATCTGGGCACCGAGTTTGTCACACCCTATTTCATCACCACATTTTTACAGCCTGCTCAACAACCGCCTGGGGGCAGGCCTGCCTACCATTGTGACGACCAATATCACCGATGGTTCCCTGCTGGAAAAGCGTTACACCGAGAAGATCTCCAGCCGCCTGTCCGCCTTTGTCCCGTTCAACTTTGTGGGCGAAGACATCCGGGCGCAGAAAGCCAGCGAGTAATTCCGGCACAAACTCCCGGACAAACAAGATGCAGAAAACCCCGCCGCGGCAAGTGTAAAACCTGCTTTGGCGGGGTTCTTTGATTCCATTTAAAATTCCAGCACCGGGCTGACTTCGTTGCGGCGCTGGGCCTGCACAACACAGTCTTTCTCGGGCACGACACCGGCGGCACCGAGGGTGTTGAACATGGTCTGCAAAGCAAGCGCTGGGGTGTTGTTCTCCTGCGAGAGGTGACAGAGGGCAAACTTCTTGCAGCCCTCCTGGATGAGTTCCAGCAGCTTTGCCGCGCACTCGTCGTTGGAAAGGTGGCCCCGGACGGACTCGATGCGGGAGCGCAGGTAGTAAGGATACCGCCCGCTGCGGAGCATGTGGAGGTCGTAGTTGCTTTCCAGCGCCACCAGGTCACAGCCGCTCAGGGGGCCTGATGCACCGGCGGGGTCAGGACTCCCAGGTCGGTGGCAATGGTCATGGTCTTGTTGTCCGGGGTGTGGATGCGGTAGCCCACGCAGGGCACGTCGTGGCTGGTGGGGAACATCGTCACGCCGAAATCTCCCACATCCTCTTCCCCACCGAACAGGGTGCGCAGCTCACAGCTGGCGGGCACGATGCCGTTTGCATCCAGAAAATCCAGCGTATCGTCTGCACCGTATACCGGCAGCGGATTCTTTTTTGAGGAAGGTGGCCAGCCCCTTGACGTGGTCAGAGTGCTCGTGGGTGACCAGAATGCCCGCACAATCGCTGATGTTCAGGCCCAGCTCCTTGAGTGCCGCCGAGGTGGTGCGCACGCCCTTTCCCATATCAATGATAATGTACTTTTTCCCCCGTGCGCACCACGCTGCAGTTGCCGGAGGAACCAGAATATAACGAGATGAATTCAGACATTTGCGGATCACATGGTCGTTGTTCCAAAAGTGCAGCGGGCACTTCTGCAAAACCAGGTTCTTTCTCGATTCAGCATTGCTGATTCCAGTGCGGCAGGCATCCGCTCCACCCAGCCCGCCGCGCAGCTTTTCCACGATATCCTCGTAGCCGCGTTCGATATAGCCGATCTCTTCCACCTCGCTGGTGCCGTCGGCCATCAGGGCAGCCACCACCATGGCAGCGCCGGCGCGCAGGTCGGTCGCACGGAGGGGGCCGGGCTGAGCTTGTCCACACCCTCAAACACGGCCACCTGGCCATCCACCTGGACATTCGCGCCCATCTTGCGCAGCTCGTCCACATAGCGGAAACGGTTGTCCCAGACACTTTCCGTCACGGTAGAAGTTCCCTTCGCCACGCTGAGCAGCACGGTCATCAGCGGCTGCATATCGGTGGGGAAGCCGGGGTGGGGCATGGTGTTGATCTTGAGGGGCAGGATGTCGCCGGTGCGGCGAACCCGCACAGCATCGTCAAACTCCTCCACCTCAATACCCGCACGGCGGAGCTTTGCGGTGATAGGTTCCAGATGTTTGGGGTGACGTTCTTCGATGAGGACATCGCCTCCGGTGGCAGCGGCAGCCACCATATAGGTGCCCGCCTCGATCTGGTCCGGGATGATGCAGTAGGTGCAGCCGTGCATCCGCTCAACGCCGCGCACCTTGATGACATCGGTGCCCGCGCCGCGCACATCCGCGCCGCACATATTCAGGAAGTTGGCCAGGTCCACCACATGAGGCTCTTTGGCGCAGTTTTCCAGAATGGTCTGGCCCTTGGCCATGACAGCGGAGAGCATCCCGTTCATGGTAGCGCCCACGCTGACCTTATCAAAGAAGATATGCGCTCCGTTGAGCTCCTTGGCACGGACGGTGATCATGCCGTAATCCACGCTGTCCTCTGCGCCCAGGGCACTGAAAACTTTCAGGTGCTGGTCGATGGGGCGCGGGCCCAGGTTGCAGCCGCCGGGCATGGCCACCTGTGCCTTGCCGAAACGGGACAGCAGTGCACCCAGGAAGTAATAGCTGGCGCGCATCTGGCGGGACAGGTCATCCGGGACATTGGTGCTTGTCAGGTGGGTGGTGTCGATCTCATAGGTGTTCTTGTTCAGCATCTTGACCTGTGCGCCCAGGGTGCTCAGGATCTTGAGGCTGACGGCCACATCGCTGATATCCGGCAGGTTTTCAATGACGCAGACATCGGCTGCCAGAATGGTGGCGGGCAGGATGCCCACTGCCGCGTTCTTTGCGCCGGAGATGGTAACCTCACCATGCAGGGCTTTGCCGCCCGTAACAACAAATTTTTCCAATTTTATGATCTCCTTGTCGTGGGCCCGCTTCGTGACAGGCCCTATAAGGTGCATTTCCAAAGTACATGCCGCAGTTTCTTGCGAGGACCCGCGTGCCGCGAGTTTTCAGGCAGGAAAATAAAACCGCAACAACTGCAGCTACCCTATTATACACGAGAACACAGAAAAAGCAAAGCCCCCGCGCCATTCTGTCCGTTATTTTCTGTTTTGCCCAGAATCCATGAAGATATTCCGTTTTTTTTTGTCTCTTTTTTCAAAAATTTTACAATTGCCCGGGCCGGTTCCGCCGGACAGAGGCTGCGTTTTTACCAGACCTGATCCTCGCTGCGGGTCTCCTTGATCCAGCCCAGCTGGTAGGCGCGGACCAGCTGTTTGAGGTCGTGCACCCGCTCCCGGAGGTTTTCTCCCTCATCGGTCTCCTCCACGAGGATGCGATGATTCTCCGTTCCAGAATGTTCTTCTGGAGATGATGTCGATGTTCTCATTCACGGCCTTTTCCGCGCTGACGAACGGCTGATGGGTACGCAGGGACATGGTGCGGCTGGAGTAGACCAGTGTATAGCCCGCAATGCCCGTCTTCTCATGATAGGCGCGGCAGAAGCCGCCGTCGATGACCACGAGACGTCCCCCGCCCTTGATGGGGCTCTCACCGTTTTCTCCTGCACAGGGACATGGCCGTTGACGATGTGGCTGGTGCCGGGCAGGCCAAACTCCGCCAGAATGCGGCGGCAGACGGCTTCCCTCATTATACCATGTATAATAGGGGTCTTTCTTTTTCGGTGTGGGTGCTTTTTATCCTCCACATACAGCCGCTCAAACGTCGTCATGGCGCTGCGGCCAAACAGCTGCGAAATTTTGCCGCACCACAGATACCACAAAAAGTCCTGTCCGCTGCGGCGGGCGGCGCTTCCCTCCGGGGCAAAGTAGCCGCGGCGGGCCCGCTCATCGCAGTAATCCATGAGGGCCCGGCCGGAATAGGTGTGTCCCTCGAACCGCTCCACCGCAAAGGTGCCTTTCTGGGTCATGGGCACCACTCCATGGTAGAGCAGGTTGCCGTTTTCAATGTGGTAAACGCTGCCCTTGGCGTAGAGGAACCCCACATGCTCCTGCAGCTTCTGGCTCTGGCGGAAACGACTCCACCAGTTTGTGCAGCACCAGCCGCTCATCGTCGTTGAGGGCGGCGGGGTCGGGGGTCCACCGTGGGGAACGAAGTGTCCCGCAGAGGATACTCCTTGTCCCACGATCCGGACGGTCTTCTTCTCCCAGTCGATGCAGCGGAGGTAATCGCGGCCCTGCATCTTGAAATCCGGGTTGCGGTCAATGACCTTGCACTCCATCTTGAGCATCAGGATGGTGACAGCCTTGTGCATGACCGCGCACCGGTGGAGCATTCCCGGGGTGTAGGGGCCGCGCTCCAAATCGGTGTGGGGCATCCAGATGGTCAGGTCATCGTTGCCGTAGAACTGCTCGGCCATCCGCTGCAGATGGCGCAGGTTGATGCCATAGCAGTCCTCCAGCATGGCATGGTTGTGGTAGGCCAGCGTGGTTTTGAGGACCGTGCAGATGCAGATGGGACTGCCGGCCGCCGCGCCCATCCAGACCACGTCGTGGTTGCCCCACTGGATGTCCACATCGTGGTGGCGCATCAGCAGGTCAAGGATGACGTCGGGGCGGGGGCCGCGGTCGAACAGGTCGCCCACAATGTGCAGCTTATCCACGGCCAGCCGCTTGATGAGCTCACCACAGGCGGACAATGAAACGGTCCGCGCGGCCATTTTCAATAATACTGCCCACGATCTGGCCATAATAGAGGTCTTTATCGTGGTCCTCAAAATGGGCGTGGAGCAGCTCATCCAGAATGTAACCGCAGCTGGACGGCAGGCAGGCCCGGACATGCTCCCGGGTGTGCTTGGAAGAAACCAGACGGCAGAGATCAATGAGGCGGAGCAGCGTCTCGGTATACCACTGTTCCAGCGCCTCCTCGTCCGCGCACTTGGCCTTGAGCTGGGGCAGTTTCTCATTGGGGTAATAGATCAGCGTTGCCAGCTCGGCACGGTCAGACTCAGGGACCGTATCCCCCAGCACGATATCCACTTTTTTCGCGGATGACGCCGGAGGCAGAGTTCAGGATATGTACAAAGGCTTCGTTTTCGCCGTGCAGATCGCTCATAAAATGCTCGGTACCCCTTGGGCAGCTTGAGCAGAGCCTCGGTGCTGATGATCTCGCTGGCCGCCGCAGCCTGCGAGGGGTAATCCCGTGCAAGCAGGGATAAATATTTCAGATTGTCCCGGATCTCTTCGGTTTCGGTACGCATGATGTCCTCCAGATGTCCAAATATGTAGTATTCTTGCATCACATGCAATATTATCTCTTAGTATACCACTTTTGCTTCTGGAAATGGTATAATAGCGTTTAGAAAAGCGTAAAAAGATTTTGCAAAGGACTTGGATAATATGCCCAAAAACATCGTTGTCACCCCGCCGGACGCCTGCACTCTCTGCCCCCGGCGGTGCAAAGCCGACCGCGCCGCCGGACAGTGCGGTTTCTGTGGGGCAGGCAATACTTTAAAAAGTCGCCCGGGCGGGGCTCCATTTCTGGGAGGAGCCCTGCATCAGCGGCACCAAAGGCAGCGGCACAGTCTTTTTCTCCGGCTGCACCCCAAGTGCTGCTTCTGCCAGAACTATCCCATCAGCGCCGAGGGGCTGGGCAAGGAGATCACCGTGGAGCATCTGGCTGAAATTTTCCTCAACTTACAGGAGCAGTGCGCTCACAACATCAACCTCGTCACCCCCGGGCAATGGCGGCCCTGGATCATTGCCGCGCTGGATCTGGCCCGGGCGCAGGGGCTGCATTTGCCCATCGTCTGCAACACAGGCGGCTACGAGACGGTGGAGAGTGTGGAGGCGTGGCGCGGCTCTATCGACATCTGGCTGGCCGATTTGAAGTACGTCTCCTCTTCCCTCTCCGCCGAGCTTTCCTCTGCGCCGGACTACTTCGCCCAGGCCAGGCCCGCCATTGAGGCCATGATGGCGCAGGCCGGCCATCCGGTATTTGACGCTGAGGGCATCCTGCAAAAAGGGCGTCATCCTGCGCCATCTGGCTCTGCCCGGCCACATGGACGACAGCTTTGCCGTCCTGGACCAGATGGCTGCCTGGAACGAGGCCGACCCCGGGTGTTTCCTGCCCAGCGTCATGAGCCAGTACACGCCGTTCTACAAGGCAGCGGAGCACGGCATCGGCGGCGCATCACCACCTACGAGTACCGCCGGGTGGTCAATTACGCGATGGACAAAAGGCCTCGCAATGGGTTATATGCAGCAGAAGAGCAGTGCAAAAGAGGAGTATACCCCCAGCTTTGATCTGACGGGGGTGTGAACTCCACCGTCATCCCAGTCTCGCATTCGCTCGACAGCCCCCTCAAAGTTTTGCCTTTTCCTGCTTGCCGGGAGGAAAAGCCTCCCCTCCGCCACTGGGGAGGTGGCATCGCGCAAGCGATGCCGGAAGGAGTTCTTTAGCAACGTGCACAAAAATCCTCTGTTATTTTTCTCGCAACTTCTGGTTTCAACTCTTTTCTCGACGGGAATCGCACTATAATGGATACAACAATGTGTGCTCAGAGAGTTTTCCCGTGAAGAAGCTGTCACGGCCTTTGATCCCAAAACCGACTTTTTAGGAGGAGCGTTATGGAACACTTTCAATCCGATCCTCGGCAGCGAGACCGCCGGCCAGAAATTTATCACCTTCGGCGAGAATCATGCTGCGGCTGACGCCGCCCAACTATGAAAAACTCCGCATGGCCACCACCTTTGAGGCCAGCTACGGCGGCAGCGAGGCCAATATCGCCCTCGCGCTGGCCAACCTCGGCGTGGACAGCACGTTCTTCTCCGTCGTGCCCAACAACAGTCTCGGCAAAAGTGCTGTGCGCTGGCTGCGCTCCAACGACGTGCACTGCACCCCCATGATCCTCACCGAGCCGGACGAGACCCCCTCGAACCGTCTGGGTACTTATTATCTGGAGACTGGCTACGGCATCCGCCTTCCAAGGTCATCTACGACCGCAAGCACAGTGCCATCACCGAGTATGACTTCTCCCAGGTGGATCTGGACGCTCTGCTGGACGGCTTTGACTGGCTGCACCTGAGCGGCATTACCCCGGCTCTGGCTCCCAACTGCCGCGGCCTCATTATCGACATGCTGAAAGAAGCCAAGAAGAAAGGCCTGACCGTCAGCTTCGATGGAAATTTCCGCTAGCACCCTGTGGACCTGGGAGGAAGCCCGCGATTTCTGCACCGAGTGTCTGCCTTACGTTGACGTTCTGCTGGGCATTGAGCCCCTACCACCTGTGGAAGGACGACAACGACCACAGCAAGGGCGACTGGAAGGACGGCGTGCCCCTGCAGCCCAGCTACGAGCAGCAGGATGAGATCTTCCAGGCCTTCATCGACCGGTATCCCAACCTGAAGTGCATCGCCCGTCATGTTCGCTATGCCCACAGCGGCAGCGAGAACAGCCTGAAGGCCTTTATGTGGTACGACGGCCACACCTTTTGAGAGCAAGCTGTTACACCTTTAATATTCTGGATCGCGTGGGCGGCGGCGATGCCTTTGCCAGCGGGCTCATCTACGCGATGCTGCACGGGGACCGGCCCATGGACATGATCAACTTTGCCGTGGCAAGCAGCGCCATCAAGCACACCATCCACGGCGATGCCAACATCACCGATGATGTCAGCTCCATTCGCAACCTGATGAACATGAACTACGACATCAAGCGGTAACATTCCTTTATACGCAAAGATCCCCTCCGGCACGCGCACACCGGAGGGGATTTTTCCCTATCAGAAATACATCAGGAAAGGATCATGCGGTCGTTGGCGAACTCGCCGCCGGACGCGATCTGGAACTTGGCCAGCAGGTCGGAGACGTGCAGGTTCTTCTTCTCTTCCCCGGAGACATCATAGATGATGTGGCCCTCATACATCATGATCAGGCGGTTGCCATACTTGATGGCATCCTTCATATTGTGGGTGATCATCATGGTGGTCAGATGGTTTTCTTCCACGATCCTAGCGGAAAGGGTCAGCACTTTAAGGGCGGTCTTGGGGTCCAGTGCAGCGGTGTGCTCATCCAGCAGCAGGAGCTTGGGATTGTTCATCGTAGCCATGAGCAGGGTGAGGGCCGGCGCTGTCCGCCGGACAGCAGCCCCACCTTGGAGGTCAGCCGATCCTCCAGGCCCAGGTCCAGGATCTTGAGCAGCTCACGGTAGCGCTCCCGCTCCGCCTTGGTAATACCGATCCTCAGGCCGCGGCGTTTACCGCGCCGGGCGGCCAAAGCAAGGTTCTCCTCGATCTGCATGGTGGCGGCGGTGCCGATCATGGGGTCCTGGAACACGCGGCCGATGAAGGCGGCGCGCTGGTGCTCCCCAGTTTGGTCACGTCGGTGCCGTCAATGATAATCTTGCCCTCGTCCACCGGCCACACCCCGGCCACCGCGTTCAGCATGGTGGACTTGCCCGCGCCGTTGCCGCCGATGACGGTGACAAAATCCCCTTCGTTCAACTTCAGGTTCAGGCCGTTCAGGGCCGTTTTCTCGTTGACGGTACCGGCGTTGAAGGTCTTGGAAACATTCTGGATCTCAAGCATTTTTTGCATCCTCCTTCTGTGCCTTCTTGGCCGCAGGCTTTGCGAAGTACCTGCCCTTCCAGTACGGCACGGCCAGGAACACGGCCACCACAGATGCGCTCAGCAGCTTGAGCAGGTTTGCGTCAAAGCCAAGGGTCAGCACCAGCTGGATGACGATGTAGTAGATGATGGCACCCAGCGAGACGGACACTAGCTTGAGGGCAAAGTTGTGGAAGATGCGGCCAAACAGGGCCTCGCCGATGATGACAGCTGCCAGACCGATGACGATCGCGCCGCGGCCCATGCCGACATCCGCAAAGCCCTGATACTGGCTCAGCAGAGCGCCGGACAGCGCCACCAGAGCGTTGGAGACGGCCAGACCCAGCACCACGTTGAAGTTGGTGTTGATGCCCTGTGCGCGGGACATGGCGGGGTTGGAGCCGGTGGCACGGATGGCGCAGCCCAGCTCGGTGCCGAAGAACCAGTACAGCACACCGATGACCACGGCGCTGACCAGAATGACCATAATAATGGGATTGTGGAGCGCGAACTCCTTGACCCAGCGCAGGGAGATCAGCAGGTCGTACTTATCCACATTGATGGACTGGTTGGCCTTGCCCATGATCTTCAGGGTTGATGGAGTAGAGGGCCAGCTGGGTCAGGATGCCTGCCAGGATGGCCGGGATCCCCATGAAAGTGTGGAGCAGGCCGGTGACAAGGCCGGTGGCCAGACCGGCCAGCAGGGCGATGAAAAAGCGCTGCCCAGACGTTCATGCCGGAGAGCAGGCACATAACGCAGACCGCGCCGCCGGTGGCAAGCGAGCCGTCCACCGTCAGATCCGCCACGTCAAGGATGCGGTAGGTGATATATACGCCGATCGCCATGATGCCCCAGATGAGGCCCTGCGCACAGGCACCGGGCAAGGCACCGGGCAGGTTGGCAAGTCTTGCAAGAATATCCAAAACGTTTTCCTCCTGTAACTACACTTTTTTCTGATACGGGAAAGCGGAGAAGAGCAAAAATTTCGCTCTTCTCCGCTGATTTTATTGTAAAGTCTCTTCGTTACTGCAGCGTGAACTCTGCGCCCCTATCAGGGGAGCTTTTTGCAATGCAGACAGAGCGCTTGTTATTCCTCAATGGCCTCGTAACCCTCGGGAACGGTCATGCCCAGATCATCGCAGATGGTCTTGTTGTACTTCTTGGTCACGTTGGTGTATTCAACGGGCATGGTGGAGATATCGGCCTCACCGGTCAGGAACCTTGGCGGCCATCTCACCGGTCTTGTAGCCCAGATCGTAGTAGCTGATGGAGAGGGTGGCCACGCCGCAGCCGGCGCAGATGCCCTGTTCGCCCGCGAAGACGGGCTTCTTGGCCGGGCGGCAGATGCCGTCCACAATGCCGGTGTTGGCGGCAACGGTGTTGTCGGTGGGAAGATAGAGGGCGTCGTTCTCGTCGGCCGCCTTCTGGCAGACGGAGGACAGGTCGTTGGAGTCGGAGAAAGCGTACTGAGTCACGGTGACACCCTTTGCCTCCAGATACTTCCGGACCTCATCCACCTGATACTGGCTGTTGGCCTCAGCGGAGCAGTAGAGCAGACCGACCTTCGTAACGTCGGGCAGCCACTCGGTGATCATATCCGCCTGCTGATCCAGCGGAGCCAGATCAGAGGTGCCGGAGACATTGCCGCCCACGGTGCCATCGAAATCGGTCAGGCCCAGAGCAACACCGTACTCGGTGACGGAGGTGCCCAGAATGGGGATGCTGTTGGTGGCTGCCTGTGCCGCCTGCAGGGCGGGGGTGGCGTTGGCCATGATCAGATCCACACCGGCGGAAACAAAGCCGTTGGCGATGGTGGCGCAGGTTGCGGAATCGTTCTGGGCGTTCTGGAAGTCAAAGGTGACATTCTCGCCGAACTGTGCGGTCAGGGCATCCTCAAAGCCCTGGGTGGCAGCGTCCAGAGCGGCGTGCTCCACCAGCTGGCAGATGCCAACGGTATACTTCTGACCGTCAGCCGCTGCGGAAGAAGCCGCAGCAGAGGAAGCGGTGGAAGAAGCAGCCGTGGAGCTGGAGGAACCGCCGCAGGCGGTCAGGGCAGCAGCAGCGCCGCAGACAGCGGCGGCAGACAGGAACGAACGACGAGTGATTTTACGCATAATCATTACTCCCTCAATTTTACTTTCGCGGCCACAGGACACCGCATGAAAGCCAGTATTCAAGCGGCCTATCGCATCGCGCTGCCGCTTTACACTCGTGAAGTATATCACACTTTCCGCTCTAAAACAACCGGGGAACAGCCCGAATTATCAATCAAAATGAATTTATCTATCACTTTTTTTCGATTGTTCTGTGCCGCATCTGCATTCCTTCGAGCTTTTTCAGCTCACCGTCCAGCCAGAGCAGATTTTCTTCCAGCTGGGGGCGGTACTCTTTTGCAAAGTCGTACCGGTAATACAGCGCCTGCCACAGCTTTTTCCTGCATCCGCCGGGCAAACACCGGCTCAAACAGAGCGTCCAGCCGCTCCACGGTATCCTCCAACTCCATGCACACCTGCGCCCAGCGCACATCGGTGGCCTCCCGGGCGGGCACATCGTACCGGGCCAGATAATCCCCCCACCCTTGCCGCCCAATGACCTGCCCGCCGCACTGGGTGGGCTGCAAAAAGTAGGATACCTGACCGTCCTTCGTGATCTCCTGCGCCAGCGGGTAAAGGGCGCAGACCAGCGGCTCGGCATCGTGGATGGCGCAGTGGTTCTCCGTTAAAAACGGGCAGTTGTTGTGCTGTGCTTTCAATGGGGCCAACCGGAGAACCGGCAGACGGCTCACCTGCCCGATGCTCTCCCGGCAATAGCCATGCGCTACAATGCGGGACGGCAGGCGGAGACGGGCTGCGATCCGCCACAGATCAAACCCGGAGAGGACGATATCCTCCCGCCCACGGCAGCAGTTCCCGCAGCCATTGCAGGCAAAGGAAAACGCCTCGTCCCGGCCAAGGAGTGGCTGCGTGCGGGTAAAATCCACCTGTCCGCACAGGTCGATCTGTGAATCTCTGAGCATGGTGTTTCCTCTTTTCCAATGGTTTTGCTCCATTGTAGCACAAAAAGGCCAGCAAAAAGAGAGCGTTTCCGCCCCTTCGTTTTTGGATCATCCTTCGTCTTTTTTTCATGCCGCTTGGCGGGCACGACGATGCATCCGAACAGGCTCAGGATGTACACTGCAAATGCTGCAACGGTCGCCTTGCCGCCCAAGTGCGGGTCCAGCTGCCCCGCCACCGCCAGAGAGGGTGGCAGCAGCAGCATGGATGCCATGGACCAGGCCCGGAAGGCCCGCAGCACATACCGCCAGTTTCGGTTGTTGTAATAGATGCCCGGGATGTGGATGTGGAACGCCCCTGTGCAAAGTGTGCAATGCGGTTCTCGTCGTAGTAGCGGGGCAGGGTCTCGGCCATCCAGAAAAAGGCATACGCCCCGTAGATCACGCCAAACCCCACGCCCAGCACGAGGCAGGTCTGCCCCATCTCGGTGGGGGCCAGCCCCAGCATCCAGACGGCCAGTGCTTCTGCGACACCCAGCACGCAGCAGATGAGGTATACGGGCAGATACCGCTTCACCCGGGCCTGTTGGCGCTCGGGCGGCTCCACCGGGAACGCCAGCGCCCTGCGGATGAGCGCCTCCACCTCTGCGGCACTGTAGCGCTGCTCCTGCACGGCCCGGCGACCCTCCAGCAGTTCTGTCACCGAAACGCCCAATGCCCCTGCCAGCGGCAGCAGTAAAGGCCACGTCCGGCAGGCTGAGGCCCGTTTCCCTTAATTAAAGATACCACTTACTAAGTGTAACCCACGCTTACAATACTTTGACATGATATTTCACAAAAAGCTTTTCTATAACTTATTCAATGTCACAAAATTCAAAGCCACGCTTTATAAACTCTTGATTGCTATTACGGTTAACGATATAATTAGCTTGGACGAATCAATGAGTACGGTTCTCCATGCCGAACGGTTTCGTGAAGCATCAACCTCAGCGTAAACGAGCTTTCATAGTGACTAAGCCACATAGCATAGCTGCTTCCTATGAATAATTTCACGCACAAAAAGGAGATTTCTCATGGAAACTGAATACCTTGGTAATGCGTATTTAGCCGATGTGACAATCAATTTGGATAAAGGGCACATATTCGAAGCGGAGGTTCTATGAAAGACTATGTGCAAGGGGGAACCCTTACAGAAGTTACAGATTTAATACTTTTTGTCCCTTTATGAACCACGGCATGGATATGCAATCATTCAATTTGTTGAGGAAGTAACAAACGGAAGGGTATTATTAGGAGCAGGGACATTATATGGTGCTCTATCCTCGTTAGAACAAAAAGGATGGATTAAATTACAAAGCACTGAAAGTACAAGCAGAAAAAAAAGTATATTTAATAACACCTTCTGGAAAGGAGGCTGTCCAAACCGAAATAGATCGACTTCATCAATTAATCGACTTAGCGGAAAGGATTTCAAAGGAGATTTAATATGCGCTACAAAAAGGTACGTTTTTTGGTTGTCTATTATCCTTACAAGAGAAATGGCTTAATAGAATGTCCCAACAAGGGTATCACTTAATAAATACATCACGGGCTATCTATGAGTTTGAAACATGCACTCCGGGGGGAATATCAATATAAGATTGATTATATTGGTCACAAGAGTCGTGAAAGCTCAGACAAGTATGTTGAATTTCTTCAAAGCTTAGGATACGTTGTTTTTTTCAAGAACATTAATCTAAACTACTCTCTTGCCAAAGTACAATTTCGTCCGTGGGCTGAATCAGGTGGAAAGCTATCAACGCCTAAGACGACACTTAACAAAGAATTATTGATTGTCGAAAAAAGAATGATGGAAAGCCATTTGAATTATATACTACCCTTGAAGATAAACTAGCTTTGTATAAATCAGCACAGTCGCCGTGGATATTCTTTTTTTTTCATCTTTATGATTATGGCTGTGCTTATGAAATCTTTCATCTATAGTGCGTTAGCAATCACATGCCTTATCATCGTTATTGTCTATTGGTTTCCAATTTATAAGATTATTAAAGAGCGTCGAACAAGGGAAGATTAGCTTTTGTTCTCTATCATGTGTAATTCACTCAATTTAATACAATCTCTCTGCCTATTCATATAAACCACCACGGCAGTTCCAGCCACAGGTTATCCATGGCCTGTTCCTCGGTCTTTTTGGCGCGGCTCTTCGTCAGGGGAAGTATATCGCTGTGCCGATCAGCGGATGTTCCTCACCATCGGTGAAGCCATAGCGGTACAGCAGATAGGTCTGCTCCCGCTGGGTCAGCCGTTTCAGACCATCGTACAGCTCCCGTCGCGATTCCTGCTCTTCCATAATACTCTGCGGCTGCATGGCGTAGGGGTCGGCTATGGCTTCGATGCGCCGCAGTTGTTCCTCTCCCGGCAGAACATCGTCCAGCGAAACGCGCTGGTAGCAGATACCGTCCTTGTCCTCCGTTACCATCCGCTGCTCAAAAGCGGCAAAGGCATCCCGTACCATGTCCATCATGGCGTTGCGGATGGCAGGAGCCGCATAGGTCAGGAACTTCATGCCGCGCGCTGCATCGAACTTCGGCACATCTTCCACAAGCCCAGATTGCCCGCCTGTTTCAAATCGTCCGTGTCAAGGTTCAGGCCGGACTGTGCCAGATTCATGCTGCGGAAAAGGTCATTTGCCACCTTGCCAATAAAGGACTTGTTGTTGTCGATCAGGCTGTCCAGCGCGGCAGCATCGCCTTTCTGTGCCAGCGCACAAAGCCGTTCATTCGTCTGCTTCATGGGCGATTTCCTGCTCTGCGGCAGACTGCAAGATTCCCAGCAGGCCGTTCCGCAGCTGTTCCAGTGCCTCCGGCGTGGCTCCTTCCATGCCCGAAACACTGTCCAACATTGCATCTGTCAGCTGCTCTGCTGTAATCGTTGGGTGCTGTACATCCTGCCCCTTTGGTCAATTCAGTGAATATCTTCTCCGCCGCTTTCTTGCTCATGGCTTCCTGTTCGGCGTAATGGCTCCCGATACCCTTTTTGATTTCCTTGACCGCCGCCATGAAGTACGTCTCAATATCATCAAGGTCGCCTTGATACACTGGCTTTCTTCGGAGACTGATGTCCTTTGCGGCTTTAGCTGCTGCCGGGGTCTTGACCTTTGTGCGCAGCAGGGTGCTCAATGTCGTGAGCATGGCGTTCTGTGCTGCAATGCCGGACGCAAACGTGTCATCAAAATACTGTGCTATACGGTAAGTAAGCTCTGCAAAGCGGGCGTTTTCCAGCAGCAAGTTGACTACCTCTGCATTGACGCGCCCTGTGTAGAGGTTCTTTGCGGCTTCTACGGACAAGCCAAGTTCAGCAATGTCGTAGTTTTTGCGGTCGGGGATGTTGGTTTCTCCCAGCAGAAAATCCGTGGACACGTTGAACAGCCTTGCAATCCTCAGCACCTGCTCATGGGTCAGGGTTCCCTTTGCACCGCTGATAAAGCGGCTGATGGTACTCTTGGAGCAGCCGATTTCCTTAGCAAGCTCCGGTTGGTTGATGTTATGTTCTTTCATCAAGTCCGCAAGACGGACGTTGGATGGTGCGGGGCAGATATTCCTGTGCCATGTGGTCGGCCCTCCTTTTTGAGCTTTTTTTTCCTTATTATAATATATCTGCCGTTTTGTTCAATATACGGTTTTTTCGCTGCCCTTGCTGTTGCAAATCTGCAACTGGTGAGGGCATTTTTTTTTTACGTTGCAGTCCTGCCGCTTTTTTCGCCCTTCCTGCAAAATTTTCCGTATATTCAGGCACAAGGCAAAAAAACACCAGAGTTCCCACGCTGGGTACTCTGGTGAAACGCACGAAACAAAGGAGGAATGCCCTTGAGCCTGTATCAAACTGTCAAGTCCGCCATCACCGTTCGGCAGGTGGGAGAGATGTACGGCATGGAGCCAGACCGCCATGGCATGGTGTGCTGTCCGTTCCATTCCGACAGCGACCCCAGCATGAAGCTGAACGACAACTATTATTATTGCTTTGGCTGTGGAGCCAACGGAGATGCCATCGACCTCACCGCCAAGCTGTTCGACCTGAACCCCCGGCAAAGCCGCCGAGAAGCTCGCTCACGACTTCGGGCTTGACCCGGACAAGCCGCCCGCCAATGCCATTGCCCTGCCGCCGCCCAAGCGCGGCCTGACGGACGAGCAGTGGGCAGACATCGCCTACTGCCTGCGGGTGCTGACCGATTATCTTGACCTGCTGCACGACTGGCAGGAGCGCTACAAGCCCGCCAGCCCGGAAGAACCGCTGGACGAGCGGTTCGTGGAAGCCCTCCACATGACCGAGACCATCGAGCACCTGACGGACTGCGTTGCATTCGGAACGCCCCAGCAGAAGGCCGATGCCGCTGCACGACTGCTGTCCGGGTCGTACCTGCTGATGCTGGAGGAGCGCACAGACCGGCTTACTCTGGCAAAGTGCGCCTGATAGTTTATTCACCTGAAGTGGTAGGTTTCACGGTGAGACCCACCACTTCACTTTTTTAAAGGAGAACCACCCTATGAAAGAAAAACATTTCCCGCAACCCCTTATGACCAGACTGGTACAACGGCAAAAAGATCGATGAAGTCCAGTTTGGCCGCGCCTTTCTGGAACAGTGGCCGCTGAAATGCGTCAACGGAACGCTGTACACGCTGGACGGACCGGTAGAGGATGAAAGCGAGATCAAGCAGCGCATCTTGGAGAACATCGAAGAATACGTCACCTCTGGCCTGTCCAAAAAAGTCACCAACATTCTGGAGACCATCAAGCTGCTGGCTTTCTCGGAACCGTTCCCCATCGAGCAGGACTGCATCCACCTCCAGAACGGCGTGTACCATCTGCCGGACGGCTCTTTTCAGGAGAGCCGCCTGTTCTGCCAGAACCGCCTACCTGTGAAATATGACCCCAAAGCCGCCAGCCCTGACCGCTGGCTGACCTTTCTGCACGAGCTGCTGGACGATGCTGACATCCCCACCTTGCAGGAGTATCTGGGCTACTGCCTGATCCCCAGCACCAAAGGGCAGAAGATGATGCTCATTGTCGGCAAGGGCGGCGAGGGCAAATCCCGCATCGGGCTGGTGCTGAAAGCGGCTCATGGGAGATGCCGCCAGCAACGGCAGCGTCCAGAAAGTGGAGAACAACCGTTTTGCCCGTGCCGATCTGGAACGCCGCCTGCTGATGATCGACGA